>VTLG01009653.1_pt1 | contig 23104 bp, 23 predicted proteins | sample 4694571 | NCBI WGS metagenome assembly VTLG01 (sample SAMN12604809, study PRJNA352737) | marine metagenome | biome: ENVO:00000447; feature: ENVO:00000209|ENVO:00000569|ENVO:01000036; material: ENVO:00002151; isolation source: viral sequences binned using virsorter ...
CAGGATCTTTAAAGAGAGTCCAGAGGACGAAAGCTCCTGTGATCCAACTCTTTCCAACGCCACGGAAAGCTTGAATTTGAAGACGCTTAGGCCCATGCTGAAGATAGTCTGCGATTGCATATTGTGCACGTGTGGGTGAGGGTAGGTCAAGTTGTTCCCACAAAGCTTGTAGGAACAGTTTAAAGTCATCTTGGAGTGCGACTATGACATTAGTCATGCTCTTCTTTTCTTTTTATCTTCTTCTATCTTCTTAACAAGTAAAGCTTCTACTTGTTCTTTAGATTTACCTTTAACTTGTTTTAAACCTGATTTTGAATCAAATTTATAAGTTCCACCAGGATGTCTTACTGGTATAACTTTCTTTCCACTTTCTAAATCACTTTTTAGTTTAAGGAACCAGTCATCGGTTACAGGTCTAGCGCTCATTTAAATCGCCTCCAAGGGGGTTGTAATGTGTTTCATAGGGTTATAGTCATGCGGTTACCCAAGGCTTCTTAACGAGGCCCCAGGACTGCTCCCAGGATTCAAAAGTTCTATCTAATTTTCTTTCTTTCTTTTCTCTCTTACGTTCTTGGAGAAGTAATTGTTCTTCAGTCCATTGTGTAGATTTTTCATGGAATCCAGGTAAATCTTTTGTATACTTCATTAAATCACCACCACCAATCTGTTCAGCGTAGTCTTGTGACCTTTGCATTGATTCTGTCATTGGTCCAGTGATATTCTCAGCTAAAGATTGCTGTATTGCTTGAATTTCAGCTGCACTATTTGCATTAACTATTTCTTCTCGAATCCTGTCAATTTCACTTTTACTATCTGGACCTGTAAGAGCATAAAGTTTTTTATTAGATTTCAGTTTCTTTAACTTTTGAATACCAAATTCAATGTTATTATTCTTACCAGCCCAATTCTTTATATATTCTACATCAAACCTATTAACTTCAATACCAGATTCTTGTATAAGTTTCCACTCATCCTTATCGACTATATACTTACCACTAGAATCTTTTGGTCTTGAACTTTTAACTCTTTTACCATTTTCATACTTTATTAATGGACCAGCTGCAAAAGGAGTAGATGTTGGCTCAACTGGACCTGTATCAAATTGACCTTCTGTTTGAAGTTCTAATTTATGTGTAGATATATGAGGAACAGCATCAACAGACATAATACTAGAACGTCTGCTACCAGATGTCATACCACTAGGCCACAGCATTGCATGTGTATTAAGTATATCACCTTCCGTAACTATACCTTGTTCTTTTAATTCAAACAAACGTTTATAGATACTATACTGAAGAGTCTTCATATGGAAATGATGACCATGAGTAGATTGATGCTTCTGAGATTCCCAATTGTCAACAAAACCTTTTAGATGAGCTGTTAAAGCCTTTGTATTACCAGTAAAATCCTTTGTACTTGGTCCATATAGTAATGTATCAGATGGATTCATAGCAGGTCCAGTAGCAACCATGCTTTTATAATAATCTATTTTAGATTTTAAAGTTACACTTTTATTAGCTGCATACTGTTTCTCTAACTGATCTATAGTATTAAGTACTTTCTTTTTACCTGCACCTGTAGTTAATAGTTTTTTAAGCATAGCAGGTTGTTCTACTCTAAGCCATTTAAGACCTGCTTCAACATCCATACCTGATTCAGTAATATAATCTCTCTTTGTTGTTAAGGTATAAGGTTTATCTTGAGCTGTAGCAGTCTGAGCAGAACTAGTAGTTAAATTCAAATCTCTTGTAGACTTAGAACCACCAGCTTGGAATTGAGAAATACGTGTTTGAAGTGCAGATTCTTTACTAGCTAGATTACCTGAAGTAGGAGTTGTAGATACTTGACTTTGGTTTGGAGTAATATTTATAGCATCCATTCCAGCAGTTTCTCGTTCATACTGCTTCTTATATTTATTTAAAGATCTTTGCTGTAGAAAAGTCTTACCACCATCTGTTAGCTTATGCTTAGAACCATCTGCTCTGATTCGATATGTTGGCTGACTTCTAGTACCAGCAAGTGCGGCAGCAGGTCCAGCTAAAGTCGTAAAGGTAGTTGTAATATCATTAATATCTGATAAGTCTTGAGCAACTGCTTCATTATGAGCTTGATTAGCTTCATCAGGATAGAAGTAAATTTTACCTTTATACTGTCTGTTTGCTACTAATCTACCTTCACCATAACCTTCGACATTAATTTTTCTTGTAGCTGATTTCTTTGTTTTATTATATTCTGAAATAAGATCACCTGTAACACTAGGTGTATTAGGCAATTTATCTAATGGAATAGGTTTAGTATACTCAGTTTTACCTCTTAAAGCCTTGAATTCAGGTACTCTAAAGTAACCTGGACTGTCTTCTGGAGCGTTTGGTCCTATCCAAGCTTGTCTTTTTGCTCCTCTTTCTCCAATTTCACCCCAAATGTGCCACCATGTATGTGCCATAATTTACCTCCTACGTATATAGTGAAGCTAACCATTTTAGTTCATCGTCAGCTTTCCCTCCTGGCATTAGTGTAGGTCTCCATTGTGTAGTGGCTACTCTGTGTTGTTTTGGATTGAATACGTTGTGAATACCTTTTACTAATCCAAGAGCATGAGTAGCTGCATTTTTAGCATCTATTTCAGTATCATCAGTATCATCAGTATTATCAGTAGTAGATGTTGTATTAGATGTTGGAATGTTAGTATTTATAATACCTCTATTCTGTAAAGCATCTATTGACCAGGGATTATCAGTATTATCAGTATTAGCCCTTAAAGCTGTAGAGAATGATTCTCCAACTCTTCCACTGGAATTAAATCTGTTTTGTAATGCCGTATCAGTCTGACGAGGAATGTTAGTAGGTTGCGGTGTAGTTAGAGGCTTATCAGGTATTGTAAAGTTATTTTTATCTGCATTATTATTTAGCATTTGAAAGTTATTTTTATCTGCATTATTATTATTTAGATACCTCATCCAAAAATCTTCATCTTTACGGTTAAGTGCTAACATCAGTATTCACCTCTACTTACCTTTACCAGCAGCGCCACCACCTTTACCAGCACCACCTTTACGAGCAGCGCTTATTTGCATAGCTTTGTTAATCGACCGTTTACGGTCATTAATTACTCTTTGTTGCTTTCTAGCTCTACGTTTGCGGTCTTCTTCTATTGCTCTTGTTTTTTCTGACATGGGATTGTTCCTTTGTTAATGTAAGTTAGCGAGGTCTTCTGCGTTCATTTCCACGGTTATAGCTTGCAGAAGTAAGCCTTGTTTTACCTGTACCAGGTACATGAGCATTGTCTTTGTCATCACCTTTAGTTCCAGTACCGTTTCGTTTGGTTTTCCGATCTGCTTTATTAGCAGCAGTTCTGATTTTTAAACCATGAGCTGTTCTATTATAAGCTTTTTGTTGTGCTTTTCTGTTGCCATTCGCATATCGAGCTCCGCCACTACCCTGTGATTTTGCCATATAACCTCCTTTGAACCAATTCAGGATCAATTTTAGGCATTATTTTATTTAATTTATCAAGTGGATTACCATCATAAGCAACTCCAGTGACATCATTTGTTTTTAGCCAGTCACAAGCTGCTTTAAGTTCATGGGCAGAAGCCTCACCACTCTTAACCCGCTTAAGGAATTCAAGAGTGACAAGGTTATGAAGCTCGTTGAACTTCTCTTCTGGTGCTTTATTCATTGAGTAATCGTTCTTTTATTAGTTTTACAGCTTGATCGTCCACTTTATTATCGGTTCTAGCTGCAGCAACAGCAAGTAAATCAATAATAAGGTTTTTAACTGCATTAGTTTGGACAAAAGCGATTAAGAGTGGTTTAATTAGGGTGATCATCATAATTAGGGGTGTTTGTTTTTACTTTTATTGGTTGTAAGACTATAGGTACGACATCATGGCATAGCTGTTCGAAGTCAGAGCCTGTTCGTAGGGTAAAACCCTTCTTCATAAGGGATGCACAACGATCTATACGTGTTAATTCGTATTCTAATCTAAGCGTTTCTTCTAGCCTAATAGCCATAGCCTTACATTGTTCTGTTAAGCTACCGTTTAAAGGAACCATGAAATTCAACTGAGCTCCATAATTCCAACCTCTAGCGTAGCTTTCAGGTTCATAAGGTTTATTTTCACTAGCAAGCCAGAAAGGAGAGAAGGTCATAGTAGGCCCATTACAGGATACATGCTGTTTCCCCATTGTTTGTCTACTTGGGGCACCATTATTTTGGAATTGTACTGCTTGATTGGTTACATTACCAGTTGCAGTACTACTAGGTGCCGCATTATTTGTTGTATAATTATCATCTGTAGCTCGAACAGGTAATCCTATTGCGAGAAGGTAGATAAGGATGTAGTAGTAGAAGTAGTGTTTATAGTTCTTGTTATATCTATTTGTTCTACCAGAGCGTTTTCTGCACGATCCACTGTCTCTAGTAAGAAGTTTGAACCTGCTGTATGTAGTCCGAAGGTTGTATCTGCTGCTCTGATGGCCCCTGAAGGGGTTACATTTGTTCCAGACCAGCTTTTGTACTCTCCACCATAAACTTTTGTTTGAATAGTTTCTGAAACAGTCTGAGTAGTGTTGGTTGTTGCGTTCATCGATCCCTGGGTGAACTGGGGGGTAACTGTGTTTGCTCTTGCTACCGAGGGTGAAAGCAGTAAAAAGAGAATTAGCCATTGTTTCATTCTTCTTTCTTTTTAGACATAGGACAATTTATGGGTGTTTGGCTACCCTTACTTTTAGAATTACTAGTGTTCAATCCAAAAGTTGCAAGTGCTCCAGTGAAGACACTAGCAACGAAAGTTATATCGCCACTAGAACCCTTCTTGATCATCGGTAATTCTACATAGTTAAGGGTTATAATAAAACCAGCCCAGACAACAACTCCTAAACGTACGAATGTACCTAGGATTTGTATCTGTTCTTCCTTATCATCTATTCCATCTTTTAATTTATCCAGAAGATTCTTTTTTGGGGTCTCCATCTTTGGTGAATTTCTTTTGTATTCGTTTTGCAAGCTGCATAAAGATAGGTTTAAACACCTTCACGCATTGCTTAAAAAGACTGGTGGCTGTCAATGTCGCCGCAACCGAGATAGCAGCAGTTGTAGCTGCTGTAATCATTATCTCTTCTTCTGGTACCGGCATTTTATAATTAGTAAAAGGTATTTCTACCTTTTTAGGTTGTGGTTTATTAGCATTAGCATCTTCTTCTTCTGAAGTTACCCCTTCAGGCGGTTCTAACTGGCCTGGACCTACATACATAGGCTTAAAAGAAGGTAAATCAGCTTCTGGTAAATCCATAAAAGGATTAGGTAAAGCTAGTGGATCAGATATTAAAGGATTAGGTAGTTTATACCCAGGCCATACAGGCGGTGCTAATTGATCAGCCAATCTACAAACCTCTAGCTGCTGCCCAGTTTTCTACTATAGCAGTAACTTCAGTATCAGTCATCTCAACTTCATTGAAATTAACAGGATCACTGGTATCTACTTTCTTCCATCTATTAGTTGCATGGAGATTAAGTACTCTTGTTATTAATTGAGCTTTAGTAAGTGTTGTAGTACCACTTGGTACGCTTGAACTTGTAGAATAACCAATTAGTTTTGAATTAGTTGGATTTATGAAGTAACCTCCATCATCTATCCAAGATGGAATATTAGGTCCATCAAGTTCATACTCATAAATCATTATTTACTCCAGTTAATTGATACATATAATCTTTATTAGTAAATTTAGGTTTACCAAAAAGCCTCTCTGCAGTCATATCTACATTTATAGCATATTTATCGGCCATCTGATCTAGAAATTCTTCTAAATCATTTGAATGTGGTATTTTATTTTGTTTAATTTTATCTGTTATAAACTGAATATAACCAGATACTTCTGTTAAACATACTTGTGGATGTACTCCATACTGTTGACAGTACTCAATAGTTGCTGTTTGAGCTCTACCACCCTCAAGTAAATTACGATACATCAATTCAAAGGCACGCCTAACATGAAATCTTTTCTCTGAATCTTCAAAGGAAGTTTCATCCCAATTTTCAATATTATTAGTTTCTTTTATATTATTATAAGCATCAATAAGTGTTGCAATATCTTTAAAAGAACCGTTTATTTTGTTTTCTAAAGTAGAAATTACTACACACTTATATCGATACTTAGCTATACTTACAGGATTATTATCATTTTCTAATAATTTAATTTCCTCTGATAATTCTGCATGAGTAACTTGAGATTCAGCTAATGCCAGTTTACGTTTTTCAACTTCTGACATGATTTGTCTCATCATACGACAAGGAGACTGACCACAAAGCATAGTCAAAGTCATTAATGACAAAGTTGTTTGACTATTTTTACGATCAAATGCTTTAGTTTTTTGTTCTAATTCAGGTAAAAACTTCTTTACTTTTTCTACCGCATGAGTATTAATCTTATTATTAGGTATAATAAAACTAATAGCTTCTTGTTTTACAATTTCAGACATAAGTTAATCTCCAGCACACGCTGCAGGAGAGCGTACACTTATAGTTAAATCTCCAAAATCAGAAGCATTACCAGTACTACCTATAGTTACATATTCAAGTGCATTCTTATAGGATCCACTATTAATACCACCACCAAATACTCCACGACTATTATTAGAACATCCACCTACACCTTCTTTAACTTCAGATAAGTCACCAAAATCGGTTGCATCTCCTGTAGATGCTATAGTTATATAATCTATAACATCACTATTAGAAGATGCACTTCCTCCAGCAAATAAACCTCTACTTGTAGTAGAACAAGCTCCTCCACCAGGAGTACGTGCTACAGTTAAATCTCCAAAATCAGAAGCATCAACTAAAGTTGCTATAGTTGTATAATCAATTGTATTCTGGAAACTACTTACATAGCCTCCTGCAAATACAGCCTTGGTACCATCTGAAACAGAACCAAGACTTTCACGTGCTTGTGTTAAGTTAGCTGCATCTGTTGCATTTCCTGTAGATGCTATAGTTATGTATTGAATATAATCTCTATTACTACCTTGTATACCGCCACCAAATACGCCACGGTTTCCATCACAACAAGCTGCAAGACTGTAAATACCATTAATTAAGTCACCAAAGTCTGTAGCATCTCCAGTACTTCCAATTGTAACGTAATCTATAACATTAGAACTAGAATAACCTCCAGCCCAAACTCCACGAGAACCATTACTAGTTGAACATAAGGCATGTCTAGTACCAGTTAGATCACCGAAATCTGTTGCATCACCAGTACTAGCTATAGTAATATAACCAATTGTATCAGTATGTGAACCTGTAGTACCACCACCCCAACAACCACGTGCTCCATACCATTCACCAGTACCTGTACTATAAGGTGTAACAAACCCCATAGTTAAAGCAGCAGCTCCACCTCCAAGGCCAGCAAGTCCTGCCATGGGAGCCATTTTTATATAATTAGGGAATGTCATGATTAACTTGTTGTGGTGTGGTTTGCAAGTATGGTAAAGGTTGCATCTGCTGTTTTAATAATTGTGAAAGCATGTATATCTATACCTGAACTACCGCCACTAGATGGTGCACTACCGCCAACCCAATTCTCAGTTACAGCTGATCCATCTATAGTTATATGTGCGGAATAACCACTAGCATGAGCTGTTGTAAGAATAGTTACAGCAAGAGAATCACCAATACCCATTTTAGCATTTAAAGCAGTACTACCATTCCATCTAAGGTTAGGTGTACTAGTTGTGCTTTCTTGAGTGGTAAATAAGAATACATTACCATCTTCTAAATCTAAGTTTAAATTATCACTTAATTTACCTGCAGTAACTTGACAATGTTCTGTTAACATACTAACAGTATCTAAACCACCACCAGCTACAATAGCACCAGTTGATGAGAATATTGTAGCAGTTACAGTACCTGTACTTGGATTATAATAGAAATCTCCATCAGATTCTAACCCAACATTACCAGTTGCTGATGCATTTTCAATAAATGTGATAAGATTATTTTCATTAGTACTCTCGTTATCTGCTACAGAAACATGTGCTGAGTTAGTAGCATTGGTAACCGTTACACCTGCTATAACTGTATTTAAAGCTGTGCCTCCAACTGTTATAGCATCAGCTTCAAGTGTACCATCAAAATCACCGTCATTAGCATCTACATCACCTTTAAATACGGTAGCTGTAACAGTACCAGTACTAGGATTATATGTAAGAGTACCGTCCATTTCTAAACCGACATTACCGGTAGCATCTGTGGCGTTTTCAACAAAAGTAATTAAGTTCTCTTCATTAGTACTTTCATTATCTGTAACTGTTACATGAGCAGCATTAGTAGCATTAGTTGCGTTAGTGACTGTTACACCAGCTATGACTGTATTCAAAGCTGTACCACCTACAGTAATAGCGTCAGCTTCTAATGTCCCGTCAAAGTCCCCATTATTAGCATCTATATCACCTATAAATGTTGTAGCTGTAACAGCTCCTGTACTAGGATTATAATGGAAATCACCATCTGACTCTAAACCTACATTACCTGTAGCCGATGCGTCTTCAATGAATGGTATTAAATTATTCTCATTAGTACTTTCATTATCAGCAACAGCAACATGTGTGGCATTAGTTGAAGTACCTGTTACATTACCTGTTAAATTACCAGCAAAAGCTGTTGCTGTACATGTTCCGCTACTAGGGTTATAATGGAAATCCCCATCCATTTCAAGACCAACATTACCAGTAGATGTTGTAGCACCTTCTACAAAGGTGATTAAATTATTTTCATTAGTACTTTCATTGTCTGTAGCTGTAACATGAGTAGCATTTTCTACTGCATCAGCCCATGTCATAGTAGTAGGTGTACTGGCATCTGCTTTTAAAATTTGATTAGCAGTAGGTGCATCAGCTGGAAGTGATACAGTATAACTTGCTTCACTACCTTTATCGGTTGCACCTTTTAGACCAACATAAGCTGTTCCATTTGCAGTAAGTTCTCTAAATCTTATTTCAGTATTATTATCATACGTTTGAATAGCTGTAAATATATTAGCATCAGATAGTCTAATTGTATCTGCTACATCATTTTCTGCTTCTTGAGTAACATATAAATTTTGTGTAAAATTATCATTTAAGTCTCCTGATCTAATAGCAGAACCAGGATAGAAAGTTGAAGGTAATGATGAACTATCTGTATCTCTATAAATTTTTATAGCAACTCCAGTACCAGGAGCAGATCCAAATCTGATCGTTGTTGCATTATGTAAAGTGTAATCAGTTGTAAGTGTTTTAACTACTTTATCAAGGCTTACCTTGATGTCTGTAGAATTTAAATATGGGAATGTGAAGGCGAAATCAACGGTGGAATTGTTGCCTGTATATGTATTTGCAGTTGTAGCCATAATGCTTATCTATTTTGAGTTTCTTTTAGTAATGTGTTTACTCTATCTGAAGTTTCAGCAGCAGCTGGTAATTGATTAGATCTCATTTCGAATTCTAAATTCTCTAATTCTCTTCCTATTACAGTGTATTTTCTATTATAGTTACCTAATTCATCCATTGCAGCTTCAAAGGCTTCGTCATGCATTTCATCTAATAAATGGTATAAGGTAAGATTCTTTATATCCCAAGTATGTTGTGGTTTCATCATTTTTAACTTAGAATATTCTTTTATCTGTTTTTTCCAATACCCATCATCACCTTCCATAAGTTGTAGTATACGACCAACTAAATTACCATTCTTAGCTATATGGTTATTAATAAAAGCACGATCTTCAGGAGACAAATCTAAACCAGTATATCTATTTTTTCTAGGTTTTTGAAGTCCGTCCCATCCTGTACTAAGTAACCATTGTCTCCAAGTTTCATCACCACCATTTGTTTTAAACATAGGTAATAACGCATTAGCAGCAGCTTCTAATGGGTTGAAATAATTAATAGGTTCTCCAGTATAGACATCTAATAAATCTTCTAACTCATCTTTAAATATAAATTTATTATAATTCTGCATATAAGATAGAAAATCATTCTCTACATCTTTAAGTTGAGGCGCTATAGCATTATTCAAAATAGATCTAACACCTTTATAAGGTATTAACATATCAGTTTGTTGTGCAAAGAATCTAGTCCATGCAGTAGGATCATTTGAGAATAAACCAACTAAAGGTTCAAAGCCGCTTATAAATGTATCATTAGTTATATTATGACTAATAGAAGCTGCTGCTTTTTGGAAGAATTCTTCGGTTATTGAAGAGTCTACACGTTTAGCTTGATAAACAACATCAGCAGTTAAGCCTAATAAAGTATCAAATGGTGCTATACCTTTATAACTACGCCATTCACCAGTGATAGGATTTCGTATAGAATAAGGTTTAAAGCCCATGCTGATCATACGTCTTTTTTCAGCTGGATCATGTGAACCAGAACCAGTTAAGTTACCTTCTACCGCATAGAAACCTGCACCCATTATTACACTACCACCAGCAATTTGTCTACCTATATATTCTGATTTAAGTGTTCTAAAAGCTAAATCTGCATTTTGACTTGAATCTATACCATGCTCAAATAGAACCTCTAATTTTTGCTCTGCAGTAACAGCACTTAAAGTTTTACGTGCTCTAGTTAATGCAGGACCAAGACTACTAGCTGGATTAAATGACCAAGCTAATTCAGTCATGTTTACACCAGTTCTAGGAAATAGAAATAAACCTTTAGCAGCTGGTACATGATCCATTAGATTATCAAGAGCCTTTACTACTTTATTATCTAAATTTAATGCTATTTCTTGTGAAGCAAATTTAGCAGCTTCATCAGTTAATTTACCTGTTACATCAAACGCATTATCATAAAGATCCTTTTGTAAAGTCTGGAAAGCTTCTTCTACAATAGAACCCTTACTTTTACTTAATAAATCATCATAAGCTCTAGCACGTGCCATACCACTAGCCATGAAGGAATTAGTCATACCATCAATAGCATATAAAGCATTAGTGCCATATTTAACAAACTTTTGTTTAGGCCACCATGTTACAGCTTGAGCCATATTTATCATAGCAACCTTACCCCACTCCCCTTCTATTCTATAAGCTTCTTTTGATTTATCTAGAGCTTTTAAGGCGTCTTCTTCAGAGAAGCGTAAATCCGCACGTCCTCTCATCATAGCTTCTTCAGGGAATTGATTAGCTAAATTCCACTCATTACGTAATACTTTAAAGCCACGTTTAAAGTTCTCTCCAACTCCTCCAAAGGTATATAAAGCACGTTTAAAGACTGCAGCATCACCACTTAATGTAGCTCCTGCAAATACAGCTGCAGGTTTAATAGCAGTAAATACTGCATTACCTATAGCAGCTGTAGAAGCAGATAAACCACTTAATAAACCAGTAACTCTAGTTGCTTGTAAACCTTTAACAAATAAACTAGACACTTCTGGATCATTATCAATGATTCCTTTTTTAAGTAAACCAAATTTACTTTCAGTCCATCTATGTAATTTATGTAAGGTATCTACATCTCCATTAGTTGCATAATAAGCTTCTTTCAATGGATCTAGAAAATGAGGCTTAGTTTTAGCTATATCTAATAACTGTTCATTAAATGCTTGACTAGTAGTTCTTAGAGTTTTTAAATAACCTTCGAAATCATTACTTTGTCTATTCATCCAAGCCACTGTAGCTTGTATATTACCACTAGCTTTTAGACTTTTATATTCATCAGCTTTACTAGCTATATATTTATTAACTCTTATTTCATTATCTAGTAGATTCAGTTTATCAAACATTATTTGAAACTGTCTTGATGTATCAACATTATCACCTAATAATTTAGCTGCTGTAGCTGCATCAGTCACATTATCAGCAGACTGTTGAACAAGCATAGCAGAAGCTCTCATTTGATTAGGATCAAACATTTTATCATATGCACTTTTAAATGCTTGAGATGCTGCTACCCAACCTTCTTCATCTAACATTTCATTAGAATTAAAGATTGTTGTTTTCATATCATCCACAAGAATTTCAAATTCAGGGAAGCTGATATCTTTACCGTAGATAGCCTGTGTAAGCTTATCTACTGCATCATTCATATCTTCTGCATTAACCTGTACTGGACCTACACCGTTATCTATTATAGCATCAGCATTAGGACTTATTGAATCAAATAATTCATCTAAGTGTTTAGCACGATCATTACCATCAATAGCTTTTGCAAATGATTTAGTAAATTCATCGTTTGTTACAGAAGCAGCTCTACCATTTTTAGTACCTAAACTATTTTGTATTTGATACTGATGTAACTTAGCCTCTAAAGGATCAGGTTCAAGATTAACTAAACCTTTACCTGGACCATCATCTCCTAAATCATGTATAAAAGGATTATATTCTAAGCCATCTGGATCAGCTTTTATGCCTGCAATCGCTTCATCTACCTGTGCTTCAGCTCTAGCATCTATACGTGGTTGTACAGAAGCTGTGAGAGGATCATCAAATGAATTTAATTTAGCTTCTTTGGCAGCAATAATAGCAGCAGATGCATCATCTCTAGGTATAAATTTAGCTTTATTAGCGAATGAGAAGGCTGCACCAAGTAATTCAACACCTGCAGCTAAACCAGCAGTTTCATATACATTCTTTTTCCATCTAGTATCAGGATCATCACCAGGTTTAGTTGCCCATGGAATATCCCATCCTAACCAGTTATGAAGAGTACCTGCTATATTATCATCTGTCTTTGAGTGAGATGATATCATAGCTACACCAACATCAACACCTGCATAAGCAGCTATAGTACCTAAAGTCTTTACATAAGAAGGTAGTGTTATAGCTTTAGCTGCTGCTGCAGCTTTAGCACCACCTACAAACATACTTCCACCAACTAAACTAGGTATAATAACAGAAGAGGCGTCTCTTATTAATGTATGTGCAGGGTTATTTGAACGTGCTGAATTCTCATCCCACCAATCATCAAGAGGTTTCAACCATGGTACAAGACCTATAGCATCAGAGGTGAAATCTCCTAAACCTAGACTCATTGGATCTAAGACATGTTCTTTCAGTTGTCCATAAACCGGTATATTATGTGTTAAATTAAACTTTTCTTCGAATTTCTCCTTCTTCTCTTCTTCATTTGAAGCATCTGTTTCTGGATTATCAGGCGTTAATTGTGTTTCAGCTTGATTAGATAATTCTTCACGTTCGTCTTGATGATCCTCTAGGTTACGATAAAACGGATCTAATTCCGTTTGTTCTCCCATATCATCATATATTTCAGGCATAACTTAATTCCTCTTCTCTTCTCATTAACGCGTTTAATGCAGTCCTGAATCTAGGATTTGCTAGTAAAGCATGTGATGTAAATCCTCCAAATCCAGCAACTGGTTCTCTGATATTCCTTACACTTCCACTAATCAATTCCCCATCCTCACCTTCAGGTATAGTTATATTACCATTTTTTAATAAATGCTCAAACATAATTTTTTGGGTTGTTTCTGAGAAGATTATTGAAGGAGCATAGTTTTTAGTTGCAAACTTAAACTGATCCTTAGTCATGTTGTAAGCACCAAGAAGAAGATCTGGATCTTTCTCATATAAAGCGTTTATTTTTTTTATTGATAACTTTGAAGCATTTTCAGCACCTTTATCAAAATCACCTTTAGTATCTTTGAATATTATAGTTTGAATTTTTTTAGATTCACTATTAATATAAGGTATTTGTTGACCATTTTTGGCATAGCATACAGTTATTGTAGTAGGGTTGGGACAAGTTAAAAAGTGCTGAAGACGAGGATTAATTTTACTACTTTCCCTACTGTGTACTTCTTCAAACCTTTTGTTTTTTAGTTCTGGTAGTAATTCTTTAGTGAGTTGGGTTCCATCATCAAGAGCCAAATTTGCTTCTTCATTATAAAGATTTGTTTGTTTTTTTAATAGAGTAATTAGATCAATATCTTTTAAGTTATCTGTTATTGTGACTAGATCCTGAGGTATTGACCTTAAGCCTCCTTTGTTAACCTTAAGGATAAAAGATTTTAATTTAGATTTACTTATAAGTTTTATAGAAGCAGCTACATCAACACCCTGTTGATTTAAAGCTATCAACTCATTGACTTGATAATCTGGGGTTATTTCTCTATTTCTACTTGTATCAACACTTACACCTTTGAATTGCCACCCATTACCTACACGCACTTTAGAAAAATCTCCCTCACCAGCAAGTCCATTTTTAAACTCTATAGCTAACATATCCCTAGCATACTTATGAGCTTCAGTTTTATCCTTAATTGATGGAGGTCGACTCATGTTGGTTGACATAGACTCATAATAATACCCCACATACTTTGTAGCACCTAACTCCCGGGCATCGCTATGAGTAGGATTAGTCATATAAGTAGTTGTTGGTTTTATGATTTTTTTAAGGCTTTCAGAAATAAAACCCTTATCCTTAGTAATGAGTTTATAATTATCATTCCATGAACCATCATCATTTACTGGTAAAGATATATTATGGTTTTTCTGTTTTTTGGTAAAGGTTCCAAGTGACGTTGTATCTAGATGCAAATTCGTCATCTGATCATCTGTTATAGGAATTAAGCGATTATCCGTCAAATCATTAAATCTAATTTCAGATTCTTGCATATCCCTTTTACTGTTTGCATTAGCTAGTAGACTAGCAGCATATTTAAAAGACTTCGATTCTGACCCAAACATGTTTCTTAATCTATGTGCTACTGAAGTCATTTGTTTTAGATCGAAATTAGTAGGGTTGTCTCTAAACTCGTCTTTCATATCTTTAAGTGCTTGAGCATCTGCGGTTCTAGCTTGTCTATTAGAATTGGTAAATAACTGATCTTGCCGCTCACCTTGTGCTTTTAGTAGTTTAGGTATTACAGCATTTCCCCAATAACTACTTGCTGCACTTAATAGAACAGGTGTTTTGGAGCCATGATGTGGTACCAGTAATGAATCTATGCCTGTAAAATCACTTGGATTAAGTTTTCCCTGTTCTACACCTTCTAATATATCTTTACCATACTGATTATAAGCTTCTTGCCATTCTTCTCCAGTAGGTTTATTTCTTTTTCCACTTGAATTCAAAAGAGCTTTTTCTATTGCACTTTGCTCAATAACTCCAATAAGACCTTTTACACCAACTTGAATCCCAGTAGCTGGATCAGGAGTAGCGGTTACTGCTGACTCAATTTGAACAAAACGATCATCTTGGTTTTCTTGATCTTCTATCTGCTCTTGTCTGGAATCCCAGTCACGCATATAACCAGCACTTATTTGATGCCATATTTTATCAGCACCTGACGCGATCCATAATTTAGGATCTTTCCAACCGCCTCTTTCTTTAGCTTTTGCTCTTTCTTCTAGTAGCATTTTATCTAAAATGAACCTAGCATCTTGATAATTTCTAACTTCATTAAGACTTACCTCATAACCAGGTGCTATTTCATATTTTTTATCTGCATTATCACGGATTATATGCTGCATATCTTGAGCTAATTGCCTTGCACCTAATTTATTTAGGGCATGAATTTGGCCTCCATTAGCCTTACGGATTTGCCTCATAGCCTCCCAAGAGACACCTTCTAAACTATACCGTTTTTGTAGTTCTATATGTTTAGACTTATCTTCAAACTCTGCATCATCAATGCTTCTAATTATATTAGCTTTATAACTACCAACGCCATTATTCAACTTCATCAATTCAGCCCACTCCATAGAGTCAGCTGCTTGTTGTTCTTTCATCTTCTGGAAAGTTTGAAGACCAGTTTGAGTAAAAGCGAGGATACTTTTTAAATCTCTGTCTCTACTATCTGCTTCTACCCGTTCGTTATCAGCAAGAATTTTCCATTTCTTCATCCTAGCCTTAGCTAAAATGTCACCGAATTCCTGATCTAACTCAAAATTATCTTTAAAATTTTTCTCTTCAACACTAGCATTATACTTCATAGTATTTACTAGTTTCTGCGTTTCTCGATTATACCAATCAAGGGTTTTTTGCATATGCCGGGTCTTTTGGCGACCTTGCTGTAATATTTTGTCAGCAGGATCATGCACGGTAATTGGTTTAAACCCTTGTTGTTGAGTGAAACCTCTAAATAAAGACATGTGTTTGTTAAGTTACTTTTTCAAATTCTACGTCTAATTTACTATAATCAACGTAGTAGAAACCATCTTTTTCTGTTGTTCCAACAGCATCAGAACGACCCATTGTGATTAAGTCCTGTGCTGATGTTCCCATATAGGTGGGACCGTGGTCACCATCCTGTATGTAATTAAATGTATATACAGGTACACCTGAAGGTGAAGTACCTACTCTATTATATGAACGCTTTAATCTATCATCACTCATTCGCATCATACCAACAGCAGCAGTAGCTATTTGTAAGAAACCAGCAAGACTACTACCGCTAGCGCCTCTAGGTGGCCTAGTTGACGCAATTGTTTCCGCAGATGGCATTGGTTGTGGAGGCTGTGTTCTTGGTAATGGGGTTGCAATTGCAACTGGAGGATTAACAGGCCTCACTGGTCTAGCTGCTACGCGAGCATCTGCAGCCATTTGAGCACCCCAATAGGACTGATTAACTCGTCGTATATCAGATTGATGTTGTCTATCAGCACTAATTCGAGAGTCCGCAACCTGTTGTAATCCTAAATTAGTTGTAGCTGCTCCTTGATCTATAGTCATAGCTGCACGATCCCTGCCAAGACGACCTTGGAATTGAGCTTGACTAAGTTCCAGAGCATTCCGTCTTAAACCTGTATCCATATTTAAGTCAGATTGTTGAATATCAACTGCATTTGTTCTGACACCTAATTGATAAGTTATATTAGCTTGTGTTCTATCTATATCAGCTGAATCAAGTCCAATATCAGCTTCTATTGCTGCTTGATTAATCCTATTTGCTATTGCAGCTAAATTGATTTGACCACTAGCTCTAGCATTATTAAGAACCTGTCCAACTCTATCCATATTTAAACCATGTTCAGCATCAGCTACACTTAACATACCAGTTAATATACTATTTGCTCTACTACTTTGTGCCATAACAGCTTGAGTATTTTTTCTAGCACTTCTTCCTGTTTGACCAGTAGCAGCTAGTGTACCAGTATTTCTCAATGCCTTAAGTCTGTTTTCTTGACCTTGATGTGTTGCTTCTTCTCTTGTTTTCCTTAAAGCTAAAGTAAGTGTACGTGCTTGAAGACCAGCCTGTTCTGCTGCATTACGATATTGTTGACTTACATCTAATCTTTGTATAGCACCACCTGCCCTAGCACTATTCAGTTGTTGATTTACTTGTCTTCTAGTAACACCAACTCTACCTCCAGCTATTTCTAACCCTCTTCTTAATTGATCTCGTTGTATATCAGATCTTGATCTTGCTAGATTTCTTTGTCCTCTTAATTGAGCTGTTCCTATAGCAGAACCTCTTTGAGCAAAATCTATACCAGCTTGAGCTGCTCTTCTATCTAGTGCTGCTCTATCAGATAATTGAGATTGACTTAAGTTAAGTCCATTGATTTGATGATTAAGAGATGTCACTCTATCCCATTGAGAATTCGAAGCATCTCTTAAACCTATTTCTTGTGCTAAATCATTAAAATTACGTTGTTGATTTCTAGCTCTAAGGCTGGCATTATAAGCAGTCAAACTTGTAGCATAGTCTTGATCCGCTATAGCTATTTGATGTGCACGTGCGGCAGTTGCCCTTTGGTTTTGTATAGTAACTAAATCACGAGCGTTGCTCTGGCTTAAATTATATGCACTAGTTACATGACGATGCGTATCTCGCATAGCTTGGGTATTGGCTTCCCAAACGTTTAAATCATGTCTATGTTGTGCGGCTGTAGCTGCCCGTTGTCCACCACCCATACTCATAGTATTATTCTCCTAAATGTTTTTTAAATAATGTACGCATTTCTAAAGACACTTCATTCATAACATTTAAACCTTGTGTAAGTAATGCTACAACTGGTACAATTTCTTGAAAATAATCTCGCCATACATGACTATAAATTCTTTCAGTTTCATCACCTTGTTCCCAAAGATTTGAAGCCATCCATGCATTATACATTGATATATGTTGAGACTGTAATGTATCTCTGTGTTTAATGAAGAACGGATTAAAAGGCATTGCAATGAGTAGATATTCAATAGCTTCTAACATTTGTGATTTAGATACCTCTTGATCTTGATCATATACATCATCAATAGTACGTGATATACATGCTAATTTCCAAAGGTAATGAGCAGCAGCTTTATTTTTACCTGCTGCTTTATTAATAATCATATGTGTTGCCTCTTCATAAGCATCACGTTCTTCTCTAGTCGTCATGTTCGTCGGTAGTAACGGGGTGAATAAGTGCCTTCCCATGCTGCACTTGTTAAAGCAACTGGAAAAGGAGAATCGCTATAGACTCTTAATGTATAGGTATCTGAACGTTGATGTACAGGTACAGTATACATAGAAAAGCTATCTGCTGAAGCTAAAGGTACATCATCAGCTAGATAATAGTTAGCATCTTGTGATGGTTGTAATGTAAACCAGTAGTCATTATATATTTCTACGGAATCAGCAGCAGTAGTAACGTTAGCAGCAGTAGCAGCAGCAGAAGGTGCTGTACCAAAAGTAACTGTTATTTGATCTTCAAGTGCTGAGTGATCAGATAAAGTATATTGACTTTTTCTTGCATCAGAACTACCAGTGAAAGTAGTAACTAATGTTTGTTTAGCTCCATTTCTTTTAACAATTATATCATTCTTATCTTTAACTTTAAAATCAGGTGAAAATGCAGTAGTACTTCCATCACCCGTGAAGGTCTGTGTAGAAGCTTTAAAACCTTTTCTTTTAAGTTTAAACCCTACAATACTAGATTGAGCGACAGAAAACTTTATTCTTGAAACAGTTAGATTAGCAGTATAATCTGATAATTTTCCTGAAGGATCTTTTTGGAAATATAGTTTAGGTAGGGTTACATCATAACTATATTTATAACCTAAATAAACATCAGAAGCTGATGCTGATAAATCCTTAGCAGGAACAGTATAATAATTCACACTGTTAACTGTTGTACGACCAGGAGTAATTGTAAATCCTGATTCAGTAGCACCTGAAAAGTTAGTAGAAGCATTACCTGCAATCATTATTACAGGTTTTAAGGCTGTTAAATTAGTAAAAGGTTGTGTACAATATGATCCATTATATACAGTTGCTGTAGCTGCTGCAGATGAGCCTCCACCACCACTGAATGTTACAGCAGGAGGGTTAGCATAGTCATAACCGCTACCAGGATTGGTGATAGTAATAGCAGTTACAGCGTTGTCAGCAACTGTAGCTGTAGCTGTAGCTGGTGTACCACTAGCAGATGCTGCAATAGCCACTGTTGGAGTACCTGAATAACCTGTACCACCTGCAGTAACTGTTACAGTTTCTACTGGATACTGATTAATAGCATCAGTTACTTTATAAAAATCCATATGTGGATTAATTTGTGTTCCCTCTGAAGTAACAATAATAGTTTCTTCTGGAGTCTGAGTCATTGTAGCTGAACACAAGTGATATCTAGCTGCTGTAGAAGAACCTGTTTTAACAACAGTATACATAGTATCTGAATCAACAGTTACATAATGTACATTACCTGGTAATTCCCATTTGAACCATGCTTGTACTATATCTTTTTCACCATCATTATAAGTACGATAGAAATATATATTATCTAAGGTTGTACCATACATAGCTATAAAGCTATTCTGTGGGCTAGCAGTTAAAGCTGTTATAGTAGCTGGAACATACTCTGAAACAACACGTCCTATATCTAATACTTTAGGTGGTTGTCCTATACCTTGTGGTTGGAATGAGAATACCCTAGTATAACCAGCTGTATCATGTGTCTTACTTATAAAGTTAACAGCAGTACCAGTATCTACAGGGTCAATCTTAGTATCCATACGGTAGTTAGAAAGACCACGTATCAATGCTGTACTAGGTGTTAAATTACCATCAGCAGAGAACATAAGGAACTGTTGGTTCTGACTGAATAACAGTAAACCACTAGCTGAAGGTATAATACCATGTAACACAGCAGGCTTAGTACTAGAGCAACTAATATCAATAGGATCTCCATCTGTAGCTGTCTGAGCTGTAGTCATGTAGAAGTTGAAGAAATCCCCAGCTCTACTCATAGACACATTATCTTCTGTTAAGAATCCTAACCTATTGTTATAATAGAAAGCTTGTTGTATTTTTTCAGTATTAAAAGATGGGTGTTCATTAGTAGTATCATCACCTACAATTCTAGCAGTATAAGTAATAGCATCAAATGTGAAATGATTTCTTACATCATTATATAACTTATGAGGCATTGTAGAATTGGTTAATCCTACAGAGACATTAGGAGCTACAGTTTCTTCCCAAACTCCAGGTCCAGATGTACTATCAGTTGCTACAAATTTAGCATAGTAAGTATCGAAAGCACTAGATGTATTATTTATTTTTACTAATCGGTTATGTTTAGATTCAGCAGCTAATGTAGTGATTGATTCAACTGTATCTTGATATGATGTTAAAGCTGTGCCACTTATACCACCAGTTACTGAAACTGTGAAAGCTGTAGTGCTGCTTATTTCTAGTGAATTACCAATAATAGTAGCAGTTATACCACTTATACCATTAATACCACTAGCTGCACTAGTATGTGCATATTCATTATCACCTGATTCTGATCCATCTCTTAGATCATCTAATATATTTACAGCTCTTAAGAAAGGTGTGTTATCTGCATTGTTAGCAGCTGTATCACCAGCTCTAGTTCTACAGGTAGCTGCATAAGTTGTACCCCCTTGAACTAAGGTAATTGTATATTCAGCACTATACTCTATTAAATGTATTCTTACTGTTGCAACAGTGTTTGCTGTAAAGGAAGGGGCTGATTGTGTAGTAACAGTTTTAGTTTTATTAGTTATTATAGACGTATCTCTGATAGTCAGGAAGTCATAATCAGAAGCGTTTACTGCATTCAAGTATTCTCTAGTACTTGATCCATAAGTAAGGTGACACTTCTTAAAGACAGTATTAGTTATGGTAGCTACATCTACTCTACCGGCTCCATTACCACCAGGTATTGTAATTGTTTCATCAACTGCATAACCTTTACCACCATCAATAACTTCTACTGCTGTTATGGGTCCTGTAGAACCTCCACCACTAATAGCAGTTATTCTAACTGTTAACCCGGTACCAGAGCCATCTGATGTTGTATTAAGATAAGTACCAGCAGTCCCTAATGAGTAACCAGTTCCACCTACATAAGTATCAACAGTTGCAACTACAGCATCATCAGGTACAGTATTCCATATATGTACTTGACCATAAGCAGACGTAGCTTTACCTACAATACATCCTACATATTTTTCATCAGCATCACGATTATAATAAAACCATTTACCAATATCTAAATCTGTTTCATCAAATGCAGATCCACCTGTTGGTATACTAGCACTTGCATTATCTGCTAGTTCTTCTAAATACTTTAAACCTGGTCTTTTAGTTAAACCGAATGTAGGATCAGGGTAGACATTAATAGCCTCTTTGACTTGACCAGGTAGTTTCTTATCGTCTGGTTGATCAGAAACACCTCCTAAAAAATTCGGTATTGTTTGAGTTACACTTGCCATTAGCGATACAAAGCCTGATAAGGTTGATAACTATCATAAGGTTTCTTACCTCTTTGATGTCCAAAGAATGTATAATCACCTTGTCTGCATTCATACTCTAAAGCTTGAGCTCTGTTGTATAATTCTTTTTCTGCTAGCATTCTATATTGTGTAGTATCCCCAACAATACGACTAGAAACAAGAGTAGCTGCTCTTGCTACCATATAATCTTGTATTACTTTAGGTATTTCAACCCAATCATAATAATACATAACATCAACATTTAATGTAGTTTTACCAGTTAATGTATACCAATCAAATGTATGATTAATTTTTTCATATAATCTAGGTTTCTTTTCAACATCATCTGTTTTAACTCTCCATACTGATTCATATTGATTATCAACTTCAGCATGAAGATCACATTGTAAAACATTATTAGGTATTTCGTATTCAGTATTGGTAGTTACTCCACCAATGGTTTGTTGATTAGCATTAAGTGCTACTTCTAAATATTCTTCTGTGTTAAAATTCCAACCTTCTGCCTGTATTTCACGTGATACTCTAGTTAAAGTATCGTAAGCAATCGCAACGTCCGGGTTGGTTTGATCTAATGTGTTTACAGGAGCCTGCCCCACAGACGCCAATATTTCATTAATTGCAGGTAATTCTTGGGTAGCGTTAGTGGTAGGGAAAGTCATAGTTAATATTTATGAATAAAAAAAAGGGAGCCGAAGCTCCCCGTATTGAGGTTAGTCACCTCTTGCTTGTGTATCACCGCCGTCTGCTTCGACACCAGTATCACCGTCTTGCCCTACATAGGCTGTACGGAAACACATGGTTTCAGAGTAGACTTCGGATTTTAGAGCAACAGCACCACCTTGGGTACCTGCTACAGAAAACCTGAGAGCAGTGGATTTGTTTCCATCTAAATTGTTACCAGCTAGGGTACCTGTTACAGTAGCGTATGGTAAACTAGCACCTGCATCAATAAGTGCTTTAGTTGGCCCGCAGACACCATTATTGCCTGCGACTGTAGATGCATTTACAATAGCCATAATTATTTATATTAAATTATAGAGAACTTGCATCTGCATAGTCAGTAGAATAGTTAAGAATTGCTCTTCCATATTCTACAGGACTAGGAGGATTCATTGTTTCTGAACCTACTCCAGTTTTAGTAGAGGAAGGTGCATCAATTGATCCAAGACCATTAGCAGCAGCAATGGTTCTCTTTGATGTTGTTCCTGGTTTAACTGACATGATTAACCTCAAGCAGTTTGTATTTCAATTGCAGCAGCAGGGTTCAATGTACCTACACCCATTGCCAGACGTCCAACGATCAGGTCACCCTGGTACATTGTCTTAACGTCAGCTCCAGTTGTTTGTACTTGTGGTCCAATTGCTTCAACAACACCAGCTGCATCCTTCTGATAAATCAATCCAGCATGATTAGCG
>VTLG01011384.1_pt1 | contig 23103 bp, 40 predicted proteins | sample 4694571 | NCBI WGS metagenome assembly VTLG01 (sample SAMN12604809, study PRJNA352737) | marine metagenome | biome: ENVO:00000447; feature: ENVO:00000209|ENVO:00000569|ENVO:01000036; material: ENVO:00002151; isolation source: viral sequences binned using virsorter ...
GCACGATCCAGCAGAAAAACCGACCGAGATTTTTCTTAACTGCTGGAAAGTGCCTATAAACTCAACACATGAGTTTTATTTAAGGTTTATAAAATATGTATCTATTAACTGTTTAACAGTTCTAGCAACAACATTACCTCTATGCTCAAGTTCATTTTGCACATCTCGAACAGTTTTTTTGTCTGTCGGAGTTGAAGCAAATTCTTTTGCGACAATGTCTGCTAGTTCATAAACAGTCTTTTTCATGTAAGGTCTTTTCACTATTTCACCTCCCACAAAAAGAATACAACAATCCATGTAAAGAGACATAGTCCAATAAGAAAAGGAAGTATTAACTCTCCCTCCCTCATAAACTTTCTCCACCACCTACGAGCGTCTGCACGATTTCTGCGTTGCCTGTAAGTTGGATTGTCTGATAATAACCAATTAAAAAATAGTTTTACCATTTTAATACCTCCTCTCTCGAAGTTGCGACATCAATTCTGCTTGAGTGTCTGCGAGTGTTCTATACACTCTCTCTAGCATTCTTTCATCTTCTTTCGAGAAATAACCATTACCTAATTTAGGAAACAGTTGGTTATTGATGGTGTTTAAATCCATCGAGATTGCTTCAGCAATATCTAAAGCGTTTGTGCTGTCATAAATCATAATTGCACCTCCTAAATGCGTTGATTTAAAAAATGGTTGTCTTGGGAGATCAAGACAACCATTACAGTTAAAAGTGTTATGGACGATAACACTCAATTTCATTTTGACGATACATAGACAAGATGTCCTCATTATCATCATATGCGACAATTTTAGCAGTATTAAAGTAGTCATATTCAAACAAACATTCTTTTAAATATCTTTCTTTAAGTTCCACATCAGTAGTTTTATCATTTTTTGGTCTAAATTTAACAAACGATAAACCTTTACCGATTTTTAAATAGCACCATAAATAACTAAACCACCTATATTGTCGAGCAGTATAAACTCCAACCTTTTGTCCTCTTGCTAGTCGTTCTTTTAATTCTTTAGCAAGTGGTAGAGGTTGATCGAATAACGACACGAGAAAAGAGTCGAAGAAAATATAAGTTGCTAAGTCATATTCCCAATAAAATCCTCGTTTAAAACTGAATTTCAGTTTTGAACAAAAGATTTTAGGTCTTTTAAATGTCGTCATATCGAGATCATACACATACACATTCTGCTGATCGATTGCTCTCTCTAGTTGCAGTCTGTGTTTGTCTGCTCTCTCATAGTAATAATCGAGGTCTCCCTCGTGTCTTTCGACACAAGGGAGAACAAGTTGAACAGGTTGTTTCTTATTCATTTAGATCACCACCGAAGTTAATCTCTCGTTGCCTTTCTTTCTCGGCAGATGAGAGACGATCTCTAATGCTTGACCAATGAACAGTAGAAATCTGCCCATGATATTTCTCGAAGTAGTCATATTTCCAATGTTGGAAAAAGAATAATGCGAGTTCATATTCGATTAGACTGTCCTCTAATGCTTTATGCACCTCAACATACCCTCTATCTTGAGAAATATACCTTGCCATTATTTCAGCAGAATAACCTAAATTCTTACCAGATTTCGACATAAAGAATTTTTTCTCGTTCTCATCTAGTTGGTCAATCATTCTAAAATAATTCATGTTTATTACATGATTAGCGTACATATCCATCAAGCAGAATTTTGGCAACCTCTCGACTTCAGCATAATGAGTATGATGAAATCTTTTAGTCGTCGTCTGTAACGCTCGATGATCGAAAGGCATATTATAAGCACCTACACTATCAACAATCGACAAGTCTCTAGTCAATTGCTCTAGTATATAATGCCATGAACATACAACACGATCAGTTTTACTGATCCTGTTTAACTTCTGCACCTTTTCGAGATACTCTTCGTATCTCTTATCAAATGCATAGTTAATTCTTTCTCCCTCGTCTGCACCCTCTAAGGATGGATGAACATTCTTTAATTTCTGAGAATGCCACCACATAGAAGGATTAAACAAGGTATCTGCAACAAGAAAGTGCCGACTAGTCGGCACATCTTGATTGCTGAGGATATTACCAAAAGTCCACCCAATTTCGGCAATAATGCCGTTATGTTCGGATTTAAAGCAAGTCTCCGTATCGAAGATAAGCACATTGAATTTGCTTCTCGGTGTCATCTTCTTACCACCTCTTATTGGTTGTAGGTTTAACACCCATACCAACAAGCACCAATTTGAGACCTTTCATTCCAGATCGAAGTAAGGTCTCGACACCCTCTTCACTTCCAAAAGTGTCATAAACTAATTTTTCATAATCAGTTCGTGTCATCTTCTTTAATGTAGATGTGTCATTTTTTAATTTAGACATAATAAAAATACCTCTATTAAAAAAATGGTTGTCCTGGAAAATCATGACAACCAAAATTAAGGGCATAGTTAAGTAGGTCATGCCCTTTAACCTTTCCTCTATTAAATTAATATTATTAGAGTAAGTAAAGGAATTACGATCCATATTAAGATATCAGTAATGAGTGAGTATCTAAAATAAATCTTTTTCCCTAATTCAGTTGCGACAATCTCATAACCTTTCTTAAATTCAATCCCTTGATCCTCCAGAATTTTACAAGCATTTTCAAATGCTTCGACATCTTGAGGATTTTTGGGATTGTATTTAGTCTTGATAGTTAAATGTCGTTTAAACAAATTATTAAACAACCTTTTCACGATCAAGACCTATTGTCTAAGATTTCAAGAATCAGCAACCTTGTTGCTCTCAAGTAGTTGTATTCCAACATTGAGAGAGCAGAAGTATTGAAGTCTAACGCAACCTCAATTGCTTCCAATTCCATACCGAGGATGTGATCTTCTTTCAGATGTGCATTCTCGAGTATTTCTTTAGTATCTTTTAATTTCATAAAATCACCTTTTAAAAAATAAGGTTGCTACCTATCGAATAGCAACCTTGATTAATTTATTTCCTATTTCGTGGGATAAGTTCGATAGTCCAAAAATTAGGAACACCTTTTTTGGTAAGTCGATTAGTACAAGACCTCATAAGATTTCTTGATGTAGTTTTAAAATACACCATATACCCTTTTTTAGTCTCTTGATAAACAACATACCTGTAATATTGCTTAGTCGATTTTTTAACCATATAAGCACCTCACAAAAGTAATTAATTATTATGTGTTGAGTTAGTTTTTATTTTGTCTCGTTATTCCGAGAGTTCGATTCCATCAAGGGAGTTGAAATTATTGAAGTCTGATCTAATCCCTTGCGATCTCGTTGGAATAAATTTCACCTGTAATCTCCGACCTTATCGGAAGGTGTTGTCCTGTGTTTTCTCGTCGTGATAGTCCATGCAACGATTGTTGCGATTGATATATGGGTCTAACGAGTTGCATATCCAACATACACATAATAAATATACCCTATCGATAACGCAAATATGCCTTCTAACGCATTAAAAAATTTTCTAAGGGTATATGTCCTCTTTTATCTAATATGTCCTTAGAACGCATTTTAGGAAGTCTGAGGGGTATACTGTATATATATACAGTATGCACATGGGGGGTTGCTAGACCATGTATATTACACCTACGCAGACTCCTCCACGCGTACAACTTTGGAAAAAATTGGACTTATAAAAAAGCGCCGAGTAGTATCATAATGATACATTCAGTAAATAATTCTTGACATTATCTTCCAACTTTAGTATAATACAAAAATGAAGAAAAAATGGCAAGATGAAAATGGAGTGTGGTTTTATACCAATACTCAAGGAGTTACTAAAAAACTCCTTACAAATTTAGATACAGGTAACCCTTATAAGGTAAATGATGTTATTCAAAATGATTGTAAGTTTCAGGGCCGAGTCTTTTCCCAGTATAGATACGACAGACCACTTAGTATGTATGATAAAGACTACTGGGGAGTTGTTTGTAAGGTAGTTGCTGATACACTTCCTAGAGATGTTTCAGGTTATAGGATTCCAACTCCTGCTGTTATTTCTTTCTCTGGAGGTAGAACTTCTGCCTTTATGCTAAAGCAAATTCTTAATGCTTACGGAGGTAAACTACCAAAAGATATTCATGTATGTTTCGCGAATACTGGAAAAGAGTTACCAGAAACTCTTGATTTTGTCCACGAGTGCGAAAAAATGTGGGATATAGATATAACTTGGTTAGAGTTACAGATAAATGAAGAAACCCCTATATGGTCTCAGAAAGTTGTAGATTATATCACAGCTTCTCGCGAAGGCGAGCCGTTTGATGAGTTAATTATAAAAACACAAATGCTACCAAATTTATACAAAAGAATTTGTACTATTGAATTAAAAATAAAACCAATAGAAAGATATATGCAATCCTTAGGATATAAAGAATGGTATTCAGTTTTAGGACTTAGATATGATGAGCCTAGAAGAGTTAGAGACTCAAAAGAGGGCAAGCATAGATATATAAATATTTGCCCTATGTATGATGAGCAACACACAAATGAAGATGTACTAGAGTTTTGGCAAAAAAGCAACTTTGATTTACAAATTCCAACTGTTGATGGTAAAGCAGCAGCAGGTAATTGTGATTTATGTTTTTTAAAAGGAACAAAAACTACTCTTAATTTAATGCATGAAAAGCCTGAATTAGCAGATTGGTGGATAGAGAAAGAAGTAATCATGGAAAGAACATTTAGGAACAATAGACCAAATTATATTAAGCTTCTTGATCTATCAAAAGAAAAACCAAAAGATTATATTGATGATGAAACCTTTACTTGTTTCTGTCATGATTAACACTCAAAAATAGTTCTTGACAAATGGTTATAATTTTAGTATAATATTTCTATATGTCAAGTGTAGCTTTAACAACAAAAATAAGCCCAGAAGGTCTCGAAATAGCCAATGCGTATTTGCAGTATGGTTCAATACCTACTGTTAGCACTAGACTAGGTTTAGGCGAGGCACAAATTAGCGAAATATTAAATCGTAGAGAAGTAAAACAATATATTGACACTGTTTACTTAGACACAGGGTATAGAAATAGATTTAAACTCGCAGATACATTAGACACTTTAATCGAAAAGAAAATGGAAGAAGCCGAAGAGTCTGAAATTTACACTAGTAAAGATTTAGCAGACTTACTTCAAATGGCACATAAAATGAGAATGGACGAACTAAAGGCTCAGGCAGAACTAGAGAAAGCAAAAGCTACAAATATTAAAAATCAAACTAATGTACAAATAAATGATGGGGCATTTGGAACAGGAAACTATGGCAAGTTAATGTCAAAACTTTTGAAAGAGGAGAAAAAAGATGGCGTACAGTAAAGAAGTAACAGAAAGATTTTATGGGGTCTTAAATAACCCGCATAAGTTTAGCGTCGGACGATTCGACCCGAAAGATCCAAATGTAGCAACAGGAATGACTGGAGCACCAGCTTGTGGTGATGTAATGAAATTACAACTTAAACTTGACCACAACGAAAGAATTATTGATGTTAAATTTAAAACTTATGGTTGCGGAAGTGCAATCGCATCTTCTACTATGTTTGTAGAAATGTTAACAGGTAAAACAATAGAAGAAGCAAAACAAATCAAAGACAAAGATATCGCAGAAGCATTACAGCTTCCTCCGATAAAATTACATTGTTCTGTCTTAGCCGAAGATTCAATTAAGAAAGCAATTGAAGATTGGGAGAGAAAAACTGAATATAGAAAACATAATCAATATGATTCACAGACTGATGAAGTCGGGACGAATTCATAAAATATGGAAAATAGTAAATGTCGAAGGGAAGTAAACAAAGACCAAAACTTATCACAGAAGAAGAGTTTAATAACAACTGGGATAGAATATTTGCTAGAAAAAAGACTCCAAAGCATGGAAGAACTTTGGTACATAAAGATAGAACGAAAATAATTCCTCGTAGAGAAAAATATGATAGAGATTACGAATGAAGCAATCGCCAAGATTCTGGAGAAACAGAACAAAGAGAATTTCGACGCAATACGTCTTGGCATCACTGGTGGCGGCTGTGCTGGTTTTGAGTATATATTCGATAGCTGTAACGATGTCGTTGACGATACTCTTATTAGATTAGACTATGGAAAGTTTGCAGTAATAATAGACAAAATATCAATTCCATACTTAGTAGGTATGACACTAGACTATCAAAAAGAAGGATTAAACGAAGTATTTAAATTTATCAATCCAAAAGAAACATCTAGTTGTGGTTGTGGAGTTTCAATAAATTTTGATTTAGAAAAAGTAAATGAAGACAAGATATTTGCAGTAGAACTATGATAGAAGAGTATACTATATTTAACTTTATAAGTGATGTAGGAGCTCCTATTGCAGCAGCAGTATTTATGGGTGCTTTTATCTTTGTAATTATAAAAAAGATAATGGACGATGTAGTAGGCGATACAGAAGAAGTAAAGGGTATATCAAAAATGCTTATTACAAGAATTAAAACAATGAACAATGATATGATAAAAATAGACTTAAGTGTAAGTAGCGCACTTGAATTAAATCCAGATTTAGACAGAGTAGCAAGAGCAGAAAACTTTGTAGAAGATGGAACTATAGACGCAAGAAGAGATTAATGGAAGATATAGCTGAGATAATTCAACAGTTTGGTTTTCCTATACTTGCAATGCTTGGACTGGGATATTTTGTCTACTTTGTTTGGACAACAATAACACAGAAAATAGACCCTGCAATTGAAGAAATGAAAATTACCATTTTAAAACTAATAGATCAAATTAGAATGATGGATAATGACATGATTCGTTTGCAAAAGAAACTGGATACAGTTTTACAAATGAAAGAAAATGAACGAAAGAAAAATAAATAATAGAGTATCTAATGCAGTTGTTGGAACATTATTAGCTATAAGCTTGTGTCTTATAACTTTTCCAATACTAAGTGATGAGATTAAACACGAATTTAAATCACCATCTTTTAGTGGTATAGGTACTTCTTCACACTATCTTACTATTGAAAACCAAGAGTTTTCAAGAAAAGAAGCATTAAGACTAGAAATAAAAGCAATGCAAGAAGCTTTGGAAAGAGAAGAAGAAAATACTACTCTTGCTAGATTTTTAAGAAACTTTGAAAGTAGAATATATGCACAGTTATCTCGACAGTTGGTAGACCAACTATTTGGAGAAAATCCTGCAACGGAAGGGTCATTTACTTTATTTGATAATCTTATTACTTGGACATCAGATGGAATATCTATCACCCTAACTATATTTAATGAAGCGACAGGTGAAACAACTACTATTACTATCCCTATCGGCGATTTTGGTTTCTAGTTGCGCGACGCACTGGAAATATTCATCACCGTGTCTAACTAATCCTCAACAGGATTATAAAGATTTAGTTACAATCGTTGGAGAAGCAAAATGTTTCTCTGGTGATTCAATTATAGAAAAACCAATTACAAAAGCAATTACTACCGTGCCGATGCCGTCACGAGTTCCTGTAGTTGCAGTTTATAAATTTGAAGACTTAACTGGTCAAAGAAAGTCAAGAGATGGCATCGCAGACTTCAGTAGTGCAGTTACACAAGCACCTGAAGCATACCTGATTCGCGCACTAAAGCAGTCAGGATTTTTCAAAGTGGTTGAAAGAAAGGGATTAGACCACTTAACAAAAGAAAGACAACTTATTAGACAAACAAGACAAACTTTTGAAGATGACAAGACTCAGCAACCTTTATTGTTTGCTGGTCTTATCATTGAGGGAGGTATTGTGGATTACAATACTAACTTGCTAACTGGAGGTGTTGGTGCTAGAAACTTAGGTATTGGCACTTCTAAGCAATATCGTGAAGATAAGGTAATCGTTTCCATGAGATTAGTTTCTGTGAGTACAGGAGAAATTCTACTGGAAATCCTTACTTCAAAAGCAATTCTATCCGTAGGATTAAGTAATGACTATTTTAGATTTCATTCAAATGATACTGAACTCGTTGAATTTGAAAGTGGTAACACAATGAATGAACCAAAATATATTGCTGTTCAAGCAGCAGTAGAAACTGGAGTAGTAGCATTAATTAAACAAGGTATAGAAAAAGGGTACTGGAAGTACTATATGGGAGAGTAAAATGAGAGCTTTATTTGCCTTATTTTTATCAATCGGTCTTTATGCAGACAATGAAATCTATATAGACCAAACTGGTGATAATGCAGCTATTGATATTGAACAACTTGGTTCCAGCAATATAATTGGTGGATTAAATGCAACAACAGGTTCAATGACAGCAGCTATATTAAATGGTACTAGTTGGACTCTAGATTTAAATCAAATAGGAAGTTCCAATAGTTTTCTTACTGATGGAATAATAGGTGACAATTTCACTGGAACATTTGATTTTGTTGGTGACTCTAACGAATGGACTATAAGTATGGATACTGGTGGGTTAAATGGAGCAGACTATGTTAACTTAAACTTTGACATTACTGGTTCTTCAAACACAGCAGATATCGACTTAGGTGAAGATGCTGACGTATCATATCTAGATTTAGATTGGCTATTTACTGGTGACAGTAATGAAATCACACTTGATTTAGATTCTGCGTATGCAACTAACTACATGGACATTTTAGGAGATTCAAATACACTTACATTCACAGGTAGTGGATACGGAGCAAGTAGCAGTGACGCTGCTTATTTCTATTTAGATCTAGATGGAGATAGTAATACTATGACTATTACTCAATCTTCTACACTTGCAGCAGACTGGTTAAAAATTGAAGCTGATACATCTAATTCAAATATTTGTATTGTTCAGAATGATGGTGGCACCTCCACTTCATGCTGATAATATAGGTGATATCACTGAACTTCGTGGTATAGGTGCTGTCTTAAGAGATGACACCTATACAGCCGAAGTTGGCTTTGACATTCAACAATTAGACGATGTTCGTACAGGTAATGGCCGATTAGCGATCTCGTTTTTAGACGATAGCAAAGTCAGACTAACAGAGCATAGCAAACTTATCATTGATAAGGTTGTTTTTAATCCTGACCCAGATAAGTCAGAAATGGCACTTAAATTTGCAAGTGGGACTGCTCGTTTTATAACTGGTAAGATAGGTAGTATAAATAAACAAAATATTAATTTATCTACACCAACTTCACAAATAGCGATTCGTGGGACAGACTTTACTGTTACCGTAGATGAATTAGGGCGAAGCTTGGTTATTCTTTTACCAGATCAATTTGGTATAAGCTCAGGGGAGATTGTCGTAACAACTGCTCTGGGTTCTGTAGTTTTAAACAAACCTTATGAATCTACTGTTACGAGTGTATGGGAAGCAGTACCTACCAGCCCGGTGATACTGGATCTAACACTAGATCTCATAGATAATATGCTCATTGTGAGCCCACCGAAAGAAGATGAAGAAAGACAAAATGCAGGAGAAGTTAGAACTGACGACTCTGATAGCAATATTCTTGATATCGATTACCTCGATTACGGGGACTTGGATTTAGACTATCTAGCAACAGATGAATTAGAGTTCACAGAGTTAGATATTGAATACTTAGATGTAGACTTTTTAGAAGATTTACTAGATATCATTGAGGAGATTGATTCTCTAACAGCTGAGGACGAGTTAGCTCAGGACGGCTTCTCGCCTATAGATTTACAAGGTACACAATTTGGGAATGACCCCGCTACTCAAATTACCACATTTACAGATGGGGAAGTAGTAAGCATTTTAAGACAAGTTAATCAAAATGTAAGACTTGATATAAATGGCACTACAAGTTACAATATAATAATAGAACAAGATGGAAAAGCTTATAACATTATTCTTAATTCTGGGTCTGACTCAGTCATTACAATCCGCCAATCTGGAGGGTGAGTTAAATTTAAATTTTGCAATGCCTTTTGACTATGAGCAAATAGCAAAAGATGGTAAATTAATTAAAGATTGGGAAGAAAGAAATAGACTTAGATTTTGGGATAACCAACCCTATCCTTCCGAAGAACAAATAAGGTATTCTTGGAGAGTACATGCACTCGATATGATTACTACTGTATATGCTCTAGAAAATAGAGATAATGTAAAGGAAGCAAACTGGGTGCTTGGAGAACAACCTGAAATGCATGAAGTATTTGCATTAAAAATGTTAGTTCTGCCTTTTTTACATCAAAACTCAAATGAGCATATGATGGTATATTTTAATGCAGTAACTACAGCAACTGTTGTTCATAATTTATATGTAATAGATAGGTACAACTAATGCCAGTAAGAAAAGTAAAAGGTGGTTATAGATGGGGTAAATCTGGAAAGATTTATAGAAGTAAAAAAGCTGCTGAGCGGCAAGGTAGAGCGATATACGCATCAGGTTATGGTAAGAAGAAGAAAAAGAGATCCAAAAAAAGGAACAGGTAAAAAGCCAAAAGGGTCTGGAAGAAGACTCTATACTGACGAGAATCCAAAAGATACCGTTAGAATTAAATTTGCAACTGTAAAAGATGCAAGAGCAACTGTAAGAAAAGTCAAAAGAGTCCGTAAGTCTTATGCTAGAAAGATTCAAATACTAACTGTAGGAGAACAACGAGCAAGAGTTATGGGCAAGAAAACTGTCGCATCAGTATTTAAATCTGGTAAGGCAAGTTTGAGGAGAAAACATAATGCCAAGAAAAAGAGATCCAAGACTAAAAAGAGCAGGCGTTAGAGGTTTTAATAAACCAAAGAGAACACCTAATCACCCTACTAAGTCGCATATAGTTGTAGCTAAAGTAGGAAATAAAATTAAAACAATAAGATTTGGTCAACAAGGAGCAAAAACAGCTGGTAAGCCAAAGAAAGGTGAATCTAAAAGAATGAAAATGAAAAGAAAATCTTTCAAAGCAAGACATAGAAGAAATATTGCTAAAGGTAGAATGTCAGCAGCTTACTGGGCAAATAAAGTTAAATGGTAAGATTAATTACTTTGGTAGTGGTACTCGGATTCTTTATCTGGAATCCGTTTCCTCTACAAATTTTAGAACTTAAAACATTTGACTATATTATGAATAGTCAACCCGAAATTCAAAACGACAACATTCTGATTGTCGACATCGATGAAGAAATCGTCGAAGCATACGGAGGATATCCTCTTCCAAGAAAATTATACGGACAGATGATAGAAAAGACTCTCGGAGTGGGAGGCTTTACTGTTCTTATGCCCGATCCAGATTTACGCGGCAAAGAAAATGACTTGTATTTAGCAAGTGCATTAGCCGAAAAACCAACCGTGTTAGCCTATGCAGCTTCAACACAAGCATCAGAGTTAGGCCCTCATGTAGGCACTGCTCAATTAGGAGGTGATCCATTAGAATGGCTATTAACATATCCAGGAATTTTAAGACAACTACCACTATTATCCATAAGCGCAGAAGGAAAAGGTATCGTAAACTCCTCACCAGAGGTAGACGGCGTCGTAAGACGACTACCCGTGGTCGTAGGAAGTGAAGGGAAGATATATCCAAGTTTTGCGTTAGAGATGTTGAGACTCGCAGTAGGCGATCCAAGTTATCAAATAAAAACTGGAGATACGGGTGTAGAATGGATTAGAGTTCCTAATTATCCTAATATGAATACTGATGCCAATGGTTTCATTTGGATAAATACGAATGTAAAGTTTTATAGACAAACTGCAGCAGAATATATGGCAAATCCAATACCTGCACCTTTTGTTATATTTGGAGTAACAGCAGAAGGAGTAGTTAATCCTGTTCCTACTGCATCTGGAGCTAAATACCCACATGAGGTACAAGCAAATGTATTGCACAATTTAGTATCAGGCACAGCGCCTTCAATTCCAAATTGGAGTGCAGGAGCGGAGCTAGGAGCTGCAGTCTTAGCTTTGCTCGTTTTATTACTAACAGCTAGTAGAATTTATTTAAGTTTACCTGCTTTAGCATTAGTTGTAGGAGGTTCTATATATGGAGCCTGGTATGCGTTTCAATCTTCTTACTTGTTTGATGTTTCAGGTATTATTCTTATATCGATTTTATTCTGGAGCATTGAAAGTTTCAGGAATTTTATAAAGACCTACTTCGAGAAAATGGAGATAAAACGACAATTTGGGACATATGTTAGTCCTGCCTTGGTAAAAAAATTACAAAATGATCCTTCGTTGCTGAGATTGGGTGGGGAGACAAAACGACTAACATTTCTTTTTTCTGATATTCGAGGATTCACACCAATTTCAGAAAAATATCAATCAAATCCTCAAGGACTCACTGAACTTATAAATAGATTCCTTGATAATCAAACACAAATCATACTAAAACATGGTGGTACAATTGATAAATATATGGGAGATTGTATCATGGCATTTTGGGGTGCACCGCTTGATGATGATGACCAAGTGGAAAATGCAACCAAAGCGGTTCTCGAAATGCGAGAATCTTTAGGAGAACTTAATGAAAGACTCAGAGAGGAAGGCTTGGATCAAATTAATACGGGAGCGGGAATCAACACAGGACTCTGCGTGGTGGGTAACTTTGGTTCTAGTAATCGTTTTGATTACTCTGTACTCGGCGACAGCGTTAATTTAGCAGCTCGTTTAGAATCTAGTTGCAAAGAGTATGACACAGATATTATCATCTCAGAGTACAGTTTACTAGATAATTATGAATACGAATTTCTAGACGAAGTAACTGTTAAAGGCAAGTCTGAACCAGTTAAAATCTACACCATACGAAAATAATACTTGACATTTGTTTCTAGTTTTAGTATAATATAAACTATGTGAAATTCTCACAACGGAAGCGGAGCCAAGATGTCAGACGACGAAATGAATAAGATAAGAGTAGATTTAGCCAAAATAGAAACTGTTGTAGCAGAACGGTGGAAAACTGCGTTTAATCGTTTTGACGAAATCGAAGAAAGATTAAATAAGTTAGACACCCTAATTATGTCAGGGGCTGGAGGCGTCATTTTATTTATGGCAGGCTTGATAGTAACACTATTAACAATACACTAATTATGAAAGAATACACTACAAAAGAAATGAAAGCAGGTGAACCTGAAATCGTTAAAGAAGAAAGTACTCCACCAATGGGTCATGGCCCTTTAGGAGCAAAGCCTGAATCTAAAGCAGTTTTAGAAAATAAAAGAGGCAGATACTATGTTAAAGATTTTAATGGTCAACGACTTGCAGTCTTCTTATCAGAAAAAGAAGCAAAAGATTACATCAACGAATTATAAGGATAGACTTGCAGTTTGCAAGGAATGTCCAAATTTTACATTTAATATTTGTAAAGTTTGTAAATGTTTTATGCCCATCAAAACTAGAATCAAAAGGGCAAAGTGTCCGGAAGGACGATGGAGTTAAATATGCCATATCATCACGGAAAGAAAAAGAAGAAAAAGAAAAACGGTAAAAAGAAAAAAGGCGGAATGAAAAAAAGAAAAGGTCTAACCGCTAAACAAAAGAAACTACCAATGGCTTTACAAAGAGCAATCTTAAAAAAGCAAAGAGGTAAGTAATGGCCGTTAGAAGAAGAAGACGAAAGAGTACTCGTAAAAAGCGTAATATACCTACTAACTCAAAACTGTATGCGAGAGTAAAAGCTGCAGCAAAAAGAAAGTTTGCGGTATATCCAAGCGCTTATGCAAATGCATGGTTAGTTAGAGAGTACAAAAAACGTGGAGGAAGATATCGTCGTGGCTAGAAAAAAGAAAAAACTTAAAAAACTTACGAAACGACAAATTGCAACACTCCGCAGACATAGATCTCACCATACAAAAAAGCATATGCAAGTTATGGTGAGAGCTATGAAAGAGGGAAAAACATTTACACAGGCACACAAGTTAGCACAAAGAAAGGTGGGTAGATAATGGCTACTAAAAGAAGCGGTGGATTAACCAAATGGTTTGGAGAAAAATGGGTAGATATTTCTAGACCTAAAAAAGGTGGCGGTTATGCTCCATGTGGCAGAAGAAGAGCAGGTAAAGGAGGATATCCTAAATGTGTACCTGCAGCAAAAGCAGCTAGAATGTCAAAAGCACAAATAAGATCAGCGGTTAGAAGAAAAAGAGCAAAGAAACAAGGAGTAGGTGGAAAGCCTACTAATGTAGCAACTTTCGCTGGAAGACGCAGAAAGAGAAAAACAACTAGAAGAAGGAAAAGAAGATGATAGAATATTTAAAAATGCTTTGGAATATTATTACTTTTAAAGATAAAAACTTTGATGGTATTGTCGATATTAAAGATAAAATGATTGAAGCAAAGCAAAAAGCAAAAAAGTAAGCGTATACGCTTAAGTAAAAAAGGAGAATGCAATGGCAAGACAAGGCGGATTTTTAAGCGGACCTACTGGTGTTCATGGCACACAGAAGATTCGTAAACATGTACTCAAAAGAGGAGTTACAAGAGATATGAACGCTGCAGCTGGAGTTCCAGTTAACACAAAGTTACATGGAGGCTTTACAGCATTTAGATATGCAGCAGCCCCAAAAGCAATCGGACCAAGATTCGGAAAAACAAAAAACCCACCAAAACCAAGATTTAAGAGGTAATATGGCAGAGAATAAAAATATGATAGATGGAAGGAAGATTTGGCTTCAAGAATGTCTTTTAACAAGTACTAATACATTACTACGAATGGAGACAACTGAAAGTAAAAGAAAACTTACACCAAGAGAAGCAAGTTTAAAACAAGTTGCTGCGGCATACTTGTACCTATATCATAAAGTACAGGAAGAAGGTTTACTGAGGCCTGGAGATGAGGATAACTTTTTTAAAGACGAGATTCTTCACTAATGCTAACACTTAGTAGAGAAGATATTGTACCTGATTACTTGATGGATTTTCAAGAACAGGACAGGTTTATAAAATTACCAATTGATGGATATATGGAACTATTAGGAATAACACCAAATAGTTCTCAAACTGCAATCATAAACGCACTAAATAATCCTAAATATCGTTTTATATGTGCGGCAGTTTCCCGTAGACAGGGAAAGACATATATTGCAAATATTATTGGACAGTTAGTCTCTTTAGTTCCTGGCTCTCACATATTACTAATGTCACCTAATTACTCATTGTCTCAGATTTCTTTTGACTTACAAAGGAATCTTATCAAACACTTTGGATTAGAAGTTGTTAAAGACAATGCGAAAGATAAAGTCATTGAACTTTCTAACGGGTCAACAGTTAGAATGGGATCAGTAAATCAAGTTGACTCAGTGGTCGGTAGAAGCTATGACTTAATTATTTTTGACGAAGCGGCACTTGTAAATGGCAAAGATGCATTTAATGTTGCCCTTCGTCCAACTCTAGACAAAGCTAATTCAAAAGCACTTTTTATATCAACTCCTCGAGGCAGGAATAACTGGTTTGCAGATTTTTATTACAGAGGATTTAGTGAAGAATACCCTGAGTGGGCATCACTTAGAGCAACCTACCATGAAAATCCCAGATTATCAGAACAAGATATTGATGAGGCAAGAAAAAGTATGTCTCAAGCAGAATTCAGTCAAGAGTATGAAGCAGACTTCAATATCTATGAAGGACAAGTCTGGACATTTAATCATGAAGAATGTGTAGCAGATTTAGCAGAATTTGATACAAAGAATATGGATGTATTTGCTGGACTTGATGTTGGATATAAAGATCCTACAGCATTTTGTGTAATCGCATATGATTGGGACGAAGAAAAATATTACTTAGTTGATGAGTATTTAGATGCAGAAAGAACTACTGAACAACATGCGGTGCAAATACGAAAGTTAATAGAAAAGTGGGATATAGATTGGATTTACATTGATTCTGCTGCTCAACAAACAAGATTTGATTTTGCACAGAATTATGACATCAGTACTATAAATGCGAAAAAGTCAGTATTAGATGGTATTGGTAAAGTGGCAACAATTTGCGACAATGACTTATTATTAGTAGACCAAAGATGTCATGAAGCTTTAATGTGTCTTGACCAGTATCAATGGGATCCAAATCCTAATTTGCTGAAAGAGAAGCCAAAACATAACCATGCGTCTCACATGGCTGATGCAATAAGGTATGCTTTATATTCTTTTGAAACGAATGCGACTACTTTCTAGCATGTCAAAAATAACTCTTGACTTTTGGTTAAAAAATAGATATAATTGATAATATAAAGTGGAATTAAAAAGAGACTTAATAAAATACATAAGGGATAAAGCAAAATCCAAGTACGAGAAAACAGATAAATGTTATATCTGCGGCTCTCAAACTAGATTAGACTTTCATCATTATTACTCATTGACAGAGTTGTTTGAAGAGTATATGCAAAAGAATAATCTAGAAATAACAACAGAAGAACAAATTCTCGAAGTTCGAGAGAAGTTTATCGAAGAATACTTTGATAAAATTTATAACAAAGCTGTTACCATATGCCATAAACATCACTTGAAACTACACTCGATTTATGGAAAGAAACCAAAATTGATAACAGCAGAAAAGCAAGAAAGATGGGTAGAGATTCAAAGGAATAAACATGGCATGGTATGATTTTATAACAGGTGGAAATAAAAGCGTAGAGGAAAAATTAAATCCTGCGCAATATATTATTTCCAGAGATGAAGGATTAGAAGTCGCATCTCGTGAAAGAGTACAAAACTATCGCGATGCATATGAAAAACTAGAAGTAGTAAATCGTGGTGTAAATATGATAGTTGATGATGTTGCTGAGATTCCATTTGAATTTGATGGCAAAATATTAGGACAAACTCCCATCATTAAAAACATAAGACAATCACGAGTAGATTTAATCATAAACTACGAACCTAATCCTTTTCAAGATGTTAGTACATTTAAAAGAAATCTAATTGTAGATTTATTACTAGATGGTAATATATTTATATACTTTGATGGAAGGCATCTCTACCACTTACCAGCCGATAAAGTTAAAATACATACTGATGATAGAGAGTATATTCAAAAGTATGAATTTGATGCTTCTATTGATTATCAGGTAAATGAAATTATACACATAAAAGAAAACAGTTTTCACTCCATTTATAGAGGAGTACCTAGACTTAAACCTGCATTTAGAACAATGAATCTACTTGCAAACTTAAGACACTTTCAGGACAATTTCTTTAAGAATGGTGCAGTACCAGGATTAGTACTAAAAAGCCCTAACACTTTATCAGAAAAGATAAAAGAAAGAATGTTAGCAGCTTGGACAGCTAGATATAATCCGGTATCAGGGGGTAGAAGACCACTCATCTTAGATGGTGGATTAGAAGTAGATAAATTAACAAATGTAGACTTCAAAGAATTAGATTTCCAAGAATCAATTAAATCTTGTGAAAGAATTATTTTAGAAGCTATGGGTGTACCACCAATCTTACTAGATGGTGGTAATAACGCAAATATAAGACCCAACCATAGGTTGTACTATTTAGAAACAGTACTGCCTATAGTTAGAAAAATCAAGTATGCATTAGAAAGATACTTTGGATTTGAAGCAAATGAGAATGTATCAGGAATACCTGCTTTACAACCAGAGCTTAGAGACCAAGCTTCTTACTATGCAACTCTTGTAAACACAGGAATAATGTCACCTAACGAGGCTAGGGACGCATTAAGATTAGAGAGAATGGAAGGATTTGATGAACCTCGTATACCTGCAAACATAGCAGGTTCAGCAGCAAATCCAAGTGAAGGTGGAAGACCGCCTGAAGAAACAGAGGAAACAGAAGATGAATAGAAAAGCACTATTAGAAAAAGTAGCTGATTATATGGTATCAAAGGGCAAGATGCTTAGTATAAATGAATATAAAGCAGCTTCCGACAAACCTATCAATTACGTACTCTTAAGAAGAGCATGGGGTAGCTGGTCAAGATTAACACAGTTAATTCAATCCAACTTTCCAGAAAAGTGGGAAGCGATACATAATCCCAAAGCTACAGCAAAGCCTAAAAAGGCTGAGAAAGTAGAGGAGAAGTAATATGAAAAAAATATTTCACATGACTAATACTTTTGAAAAGTCAGATGTTGGCGAAGACGGATCAATAAATATTAAAGGTCTAGCTAGTACTAATGCACTAGATAGAACTGGAGATGTAATTGATCATAATGCATGGAAACAAGGTGGATTAGATAACTATGGAGATAATCCAATTATTTTATTTAACCACAACTACGATAGACCTATTGGTAGAGCAAAATATTGCGATGTTACTCAACACGGTCTTGAAATAGAAGCAAAAATTTCAAAGTCTGCTGGAGATGTAGTAGACCTAATTAAAGACGGTGTCCTTGGAGCCTTTTCCGTTGGTTTCAAGGTCAAGGACGCTGAATATAACAAAGAAACTGACGGATTTTTTATAAAAAGCGCTGAACTTCTTGAGGTATCAGTAGTTAGCATACCTGCTAATCAAACTGCTACTTTTTCAATATCAAAGTCTTTTGACAATGATGATGAATATCAAGAGTTTAAACAGCAATTTAACAAGGCTCACTCTGTGGAGTCAGTTATAACTGACAAAACTGAGCAGCCAGGTGCCGCAAATGCGGATAATATGGAGAAAGATATGTCGAACGACAATTCAAGTCCAGAGTTTGATCTGAAGGCATTTGCTGAAGAAGTTGCAAAGAAAACTGCAACTACTATTGCTATGCAACAAGCAGAGCAAAAAGCTAAAGAAGATGCAGAACTTCAAAAGTCTGCTGAAATCGAAGCTGAAGCAAAGGCTGTTCAAGAGGCAAAAGAGGACGAACAGAAAACTATAATCGAAGCCGGTTTATCTGGAGCTGAGAGGTTAGTAAATGATGTCGAGCAAAGACTGTTAGAAAAGAACGAAGAGCTTTCAAGTGTAGTTTCAGAACTCCAAAAAGACTTATCTGAGAAATCAGAAGAAATCATGAATATGAGAGAGTCTAAAAGAGTTTTCTCAGATAGAGGTAACTCTAACTGGAAAGAAGCACACCAAGAAGAACTTATGGACGCTAAAGTTCTTTCAGTTATTACTGGACAGAAAGGAATTGACAGTACTTCATACGGACAAAGTGTAATAGAAAAAGTTAACAACGATTCAGGTGTTGCAGTATCATCTGCAGACTTCGAGCAAGTTGTTTCAACTGGAGTAGAAAGAGACATTCAAAATGAACTAGTCTTAGCTCCTCTATTTAGAGAAGTCCCAATGACAAGTGCTTCAATGATTATGCCAATTCTACCAGATGCAGGATACGCTGAGTTCGTATCAGCTGCTGGTACAGGCGATAGTACTGCCCCACACGGTAACTTATCAGAAAGAGGTGACTCTTATGTTGCTTCAGGTTCTGGAGATAGAGGCGGTATTGACTTAACAGAAAAAACATTGACTGTTAAGAAACTAATCTCAAAATCCTTTATTGGTAACGAGACAGAAGAAGACGCTATCATGCCTATTTTACCATTAATCAGAGAATCAATGGTAAGAGCTCATGCAAGAGGTATGGAAAACGCTATTCTTTTAGGTAATAATGCCCAAGGTACATACACATCAGGTATTTTTGATGGACTAGTCCACAAAGCTACTGATGCTTCAAATGTAATCGTGGGTACAGACGCAGCTGCTACTGAAAAACTAGAAGCTAGTGATCTATTACTTATGAGAAAATCTATGGGTAAATATGGTGTTAACCCAAATGAAGTCGTATATATTGTATCACAAGAAAGTTACTACAACTTACTAGAAGATGCTGAGTTCCAAGACGTCAACCTAGTTGGCGACATGTCAACAAAGCTTTCTGGTGAGATTGGTCAGGTCTTCGGATCTAGAGTAATCATCTGTGATGAGTTCCCAGCAAGAGCTACAAATAAAACTCATGCTGTGGCTTTATATGCTAGAAACTTCGTAATGCCTAGATTAAGAGGCGTTACAATTGAATCAGACTACGATGTTGCAAATCAAAGAAGAGTTCTTGTGGCTTCACAAAGACTTGGTTTTGATGACATTATTGGTAGTTCCGATGCAGTTGTTATCAGAAATTACAAAGCTAGTTAATAGCTTACTTATGGTTTTGTGGGTTTACCTTAAAACCCACACTTTGAATTATGGCAGACTTAGTAACAGTACAAGATTATAAAGACGCAGAAGGGCTGACTGGAGCTAAGGACGACGACCGTCTAAATATTTTAGTTCCTCAAATCTCAGAATTAGTAAAGAGATATTGTGGTACAAGTTTCGTTGATTTTTATAGTTCTGATAAGACAGAAACATTTAATATTACAGAAGACATTTCAGTTATAATAGTAAGTGAAAGTCCTCTAAATAGTGTGACGTCTGTGAAGGAGCGTGGTAGCCCCACCGAAAGCTATACTACTTTAACTGTAAATGAAGATTATTATGTCGATACAACATTCGATGCAGTAAGAAGAATTACAGGAAATAATAGTAAAAACTTTCAGAAAGGTTTTGGAGCTGTACAAATAGCATATCGATCTGGCTACTCAGCTGTTCCTTCTGACCTCAAATTAGCAGTAATGGATCTAATTACATACTACTTACGAGATGAGCATAAATCAAGGAGAACAATACAAGGAGCAACTTTAGAAAGTCAAGGCTCTTCAAGTGTTAGAAATAATACTGATTTTCCTGATCACATAAAAAGAGTGCTCGACTTGTATAGAGTAGTAGTGTAATGTCGATACAAAGAAGAAAAAAAGCAATTGCAGAGTATCACAGACTAAAAAATGAAAGAGATACTTCCTCTATACCTTATGTAACTTTTACTATAAATAAATCAGATTGGGAACAGTCTTTAAAAAATAAAATAATAGAAGAACTTGGTAAACATTTAGATGATTCAGATGCTGGATTAAAACCTATTTTTCAAAAGTTTATGGAAAGTAAAAAGGCAAGTCCAATACTTGATAAAGAATGGAAGAAAATGAAAAAGCAGTTAGAAAACTGGTTAAAGTATGGTCCAAGACCTACTTGGTTTCCTAAGAAAGATGGTGCGGGTCGATGGATTAGTGATAATGGTAGATCTTATACATTTAGTTGCACTCATAGAGCTAAAACTTTAAAATCTGGAAAAACAAATAAGAGATGGGTATCAAATGTAACAAGATCTTTAAAAGTAAATGTCTTGAGAAAATTTCATAAAGGATTTTCTACCGCTGAACATGGTAAACTTGTTCAAAAGTTTCAAACTTATGGTGATCAATATTTAGAGCTTTCAAGAAATCCAGATACAGGAATATTACCAACAGAGAGACCAGGATCAGAAGGAAATAATATTGGAGCTGCAATTATAGCTGGTATTAACTCTAATGGTGAAAGTTGGGATTGGGTAGCTTGGGAGACTGGATTTATACAAAACTATTTTACTTATAAATATGGAACAAGAGTTGATAGAAGAACAACAAGAAATAGTCTTTTAAGAAAGCATCACATACGAATTGTAATGGTTCCTGGAAAATCAGTAGGAAATACAGGAGCGCCAGATAGAAGCGATAGTACAGAATTTTTAGAGATGTTTGAGAGACTGTTTAATGAAGAAATGACTCGATATGCTAAAACTCTTTCAGGAATAAAAAAGATTGATTTTATTTCTGATTCACCAGATTTTGATGACGAAGGTGCTGGTATTAGTGAAGATCAAATGATCGAAATGTTAGAAAAAGCAGTTAAAGGAATGCAAAGAGCTAATGCTAAAATGAGAGAAAAAGACAGAATGTCAGTTATAACAAAAAAGGCTTCTTTCGCAAAACAACTTCAAAAAGTAAGATACGAAAAGAAAGAAGGAAAAGAAGCATTTGTAGAGCCAAAAAGAAACCAGGCAACTAAAAGAGTTACAGGTAGAAAAGCAGCAAAAGTTGGAGCCGCAATAGGATTAAGTAAAGTTGCTCCAAATAAAAGAGGAGAAGCTTTACAAGGAGCAGGATTTAAAATGGATAAGGAAGGGTTACTTATTCGAGATTTAATTAACAGAATTATGCCAAGAGCTTTAGATAGAAATATGAAGGCTCCAAGATTACAGAATAGAACAGGTGGATTTAAAGGAAGTGTAGAGGTAGATCAAGTTATAGTCGGGCCAAGAGGAGGATTATATATAGATTATACTTACGCACAAAAACCTTATGGAGTCTTTGAACCAGGATTAGGAAGACAGCCGTGGGCAAATCAGTTTAGAGATCCAAAACATTTGATAGGAATGAGTATAAGACAAATAGTCGCAACAAACATGGGAGGTCAAGCAGTAACCTCATTAAGGAGAGTTTTTAGATAATGCCAACAGAAACAAGTACAAGACAGTATACAACTCGTAGACAGAATATAGTTAATGCACTAGTTGATGCTTTAGAAACTATAGATGGAACTGGATCGTACCATACGGCATTACATACAGTAGAGCCCAGACTAAAATTCTGGGATGAAGTAACCGAATTTCCCTCTGTCCATATAAATGCAGGTAGAGAAACCCGCACTTATGATGGTGGAGGATTCAAGTTTCGTTATCTATCTATCACATTAAGATGTTATGTAGAAGATAATGAAGATTCAGTAGGAGCATTAGACGCTTTATTAGAAGACATTGAAACCGTCTTAGAAGCAAAAGATCCTCTTACTTACTATGATAAAAATGGAGTTGCACAAAGTACTGTGCAAACTTCAATATTAAGTGTAGATACCGATGAAGGTGTCTTAGACCCTCTAGGAGTCGGTGAGATTATAATAGAGGTTCAATATTAGAAAACAGCCACGATAAGTAATTATTTGTCAAGGCTCTTTTCAAGATTAGGAGAATAAAAATGGCAGATAAATTTTATTTTAGCCGAGATACCGAAGTCTATTTAATGATGGGTGTGAATGCAGCTGGTACAACAGCCGCAACTTCATGGAAAATTCCAGTATTAGATGGATTTAGTTTCTCACAAGGCACAAACACAAGTGAAATTACTCTGAATGAAATGGCAGATGGTTCTGGAAACAGCAGAAGAAGTAGACAATTATTTACTGATTCTTATGCTCCCGCTGAATGGTCATTCCAAACATATATGAGACCTTTTATAGGTGCAACCTCAGGGTCGAATATATGGGAAGGAAGTGGCAGAGACGCACACCATCACGCAGTTGAAGAAGCTCTTTGGGCTAACTTTGTTGCTGCACCTACTTTTACAG
>VTLG01013149.1_pt1 | contig 23101 bp, 14 predicted proteins | sample 4694571 | NCBI WGS metagenome assembly VTLG01 (sample SAMN12604809, study PRJNA352737) | marine metagenome | biome: ENVO:00000447; feature: ENVO:00000209|ENVO:00000569|ENVO:01000036; material: ENVO:00002151; isolation source: viral sequences binned using virsorter ...
AACAATAACTTATAGAAGCGGCTGTCATAACACTGCTAGTACTACAGCAGACGGAGGAACTGTTTATAACTATTTTTATTGGGGTTGGTGTAATTACAGGGTAGCAACTAAAGCCACCCAAATATGGATAGGTAGTACTACTTATAATCTTGTTGAAGGTTCGCGATTAGATTTGTGGGGGGTGAGAAGTTAATGGCTTCTGATGGTTTAACATGGAAAGAATCTTTTGTTGTCACTAATGACACAACATCAAGTCATAATCTTGCTTTAGGGTCGGCTGGGGTTATTTATTTGTCGTGTGCAGGAAACGACGGCGACACAGGCAATGTTCAATACGAATACGGTTGGATTTACGGAAGGGTTTACAACGCTACCGACGGGTGGGTTACAAGTAGCACCTATGATTTCAATCAGCTTTATGCGGCTAGTTCTTATTTAACTTCTTATACAAGTATGAGTAGTTATTGGGCGTATATGGCTATAGCAAATAGTCACGTTACTACCGACGATCATCAATGGGGGATTACAAAAATTGAATACCGTAACATGCCTAATTGTGGTTTCGTTTGGTGGCATGACGAATTTGCTACAGCTAACGACACGAACACAACAGGATCAGGTTTAAGTAACGTGTACGGTGATCTAGATACGTACCCTCCTTATTCGTGGATTGGTCGCGGAGGAGGTAGCGAAGAAGGAAGTACAGTCACAGCCACTTATTTAGGTTTGACTTTTACAGGTAACAGTCATAGTTATTACGCTCCGGGTTCTAGAATAGATCATTATGTAATGGATGTTGGGTAAGGAGAACAAATGTTAAGACCAGCGCATGTAATGGAAACGGATCCTAATGATCCTACTAAAACTATTACAAGAGAATTGACTGAAGAAGAATACGCAATGATGGAAGAGGCTGAAGAGCAGATGGATTTGGATCTTGGTTTTGAACGCCATCGACGTAATACGATGTTAACTGATTCTGATTGGACTCAATACGCTGAAGATAATCCGTTGTCTGACGAGAAGAAAGCTGAATGGGCTACGTACCGTCAAGCTTTAAGAGATCGTTTCACAGATAAAACACGTATATCGGAACTTGATCCTTGGCCTACGCCTCCTAGCTAATGGCATACGATTATAGACAAAGCGGAGTTGACTATCGGGCATCCGATGTTACATATCAGGGCGTAGTAACTCGCCATGAAATAGCCGCGTCTATATCAAGTTCGGCTTCAATAAGTTGCGCTATTGTTGAAGAAGCGTCAGTTCAGTCTTCTTTGTCGTGTTCAACGACAATATCTGCTTCTATCTCCCACACAGCGCCAGTAGCTTCTGCGCTTTCTTCAGCGGCTTCTGTTTCTTGTTCTGTTGTTGAAGTTGCATCCATAGCTTCGAGTATATCATCTACTGCGTCTACTGCTACAGCTATTATAGAAAGAGCGTTCGTAGCGGCGACACCTTCAAGCGCGGCAAGTTTAGCGTGTACCCTTCAAGCTAATTTCAGTATCGGGGCTACACCTTCGGCTTCTGCTTCTATAGCTCCAGCTATCGTAATGGAAGCGGCTGTAGCTTCGAGTGTGTCTTCCGCGGCTTCGATTTCAGCGGCGATAGTGATGGAAGCTTCAGTTGCGGCTACCCCATCGAGTAGCGCGTCTGTTGCAGGTGCGATAGTTATGGAAGCTCCGATAGCTTCTTCTATCACATCGACTGCTTCTACTGCTACTGCTCTAATTGAGATAGCTTCTGTTGCTGTTACTCCTAGCGCGGCGGCATCACTGTCTGCTGGTATCGTAATGGAAGCTTCGGTAGGAAGTAGCGTTTCTGCTACTGGTTCTACTGTCGTTGCGATAATCGAAAGAGCATTTGTTTCTGTTTCTGCTTCCAGCGCGGCTTCTATCGCGGCGGCTATTGATAGAGAAGCGCCTATAGCGGCAGGTATTTCTGCGGCGGCTACATGGGCATCAGCTATTGTTAAAGAACGTCCGATAGCTAGTGGACTATCTTCAGCAGGTACTATAAGCCCGACTATTCTTGTGAAGTATAAAAAGCCAGCAGTATCTATTTCGACTTCGACTTACCATGATGTTACGATTGTAATAACGAATTATCACGATGTTACTTTAGAAGTAAGCACTACTTAGGAGTTTTAATGGCAATATATGATAAAGGAGATCAAGTACGGGTAACGGCTACTTTTACAAGCGATGGAACAAATACTGATCCTACAGATAATGCTGATGATGTAACTGTTACTTGGCGTAAACCGTCAGGTGGTACAGATGCAACACCAACAGCTACTAGAAGTGCGACAGGTATTTATTATGTCGATTTGACTCTTGAAGAAGTTGGTATTCATTCAGTTCGTTTCCAAGGCACAGAAGGAGTTATAGCTTCTGAAGTCGTTGAATTAGAAGTTGGGGCTTCAGTATTTGATTAATACGTATGGAAAAAATTAATCCTCATAATGTAGTTCAAAATGTTAGTAAAGAACGCGGTCAGAAGAATCGGGAGATTTTTTTAGAAGCATTAGCTGAACACGGGACTATAAGCAAAGCATGTTCTATTGCAGGTGTTACCCGTTCTGCATACGATAAATGGCGGCAACGTATTCCAGATTTTGCTGAACGTGCAGACTCGGCTAGACAATCGGCGCATACAAGTGAAAAAGTTTCACACGATGGGAACTTTCAAAGTTTTCGTGAAGAATACTTTGGTCACATGTCTCCTTGGTTTCATTTAAAAGCTATAGAAGCATACGAAAATACACCACCCGGAAATATTACACTTATCTTATGGCCACCTGAACACGGCAAAACAACTCTCGCTGAGGATTACTTTTGTTACAAACTTGCAACAAACCCTGAGTTTCGTATCACAGTAGGTTCAGAAGGACAGGATATGGCTAGAAAAATTCTTGGTCGTATCCGTAGTCGTATGGAACCACATGGCCCTTTTCCTCGGTACGTAGCTAAATATGGACCATTTGTTCCACAAAATGCATCTGGTCGTAAAACTGCTCAAGCGTGGGGTGCCGATTATTTTAATGTATTTAAAAAACAAACACACGATGAGCGTGATTATTCGATGGTTTCTTTAGGCTGGCGATCAAAGATCGCTGGTACACGTACCGACCATCTACACATTGACGATATCCAATCGCGTGTGTCGTTAAATTTGACAGAACAAATGTTTGAGATCTTCAGGCAAGACTGGCTTACCCGTCCGGGTGAAAATGGGCGAACAAGTATTAACGGTACTCGTGTGGGTGAAGACGATTTTTACCAGCGAGTAATGGAACAAATAGATGAAGATATTTTACGTGTAATTAGGTTTCCTGCGATTATTGCAAATGAAAAGGGAGAACCTGAACCTTTATGGCCTGAGATGTTTCCTATGGAAGCATTAGATAGGATTCGTCGCAAAGTTGGTGAAGAAGCATGGTCGCGTAACTATATGCAAGAACCTTCTAGTTCTTTAGAAGCTACTTTCACGGAAGAGTCTATACAAAAATGTTTGAATCCTTTGCGTTCTACTTTGCATAATCCACCTGATAATTCTACTGTTTATATTGGTTTAGATCCTGCGCTTGGTTCTAATAATTGTGTTATTGCGGCTACACCACATGAAGGAAAATTAAAGATTCTTTTTGTTCGAGAAGATGTCGGACTTACACGTAATGAGCAGATACTTGGAATTGTAGAAGATGCAATTTTAAGATGTATGAAAAATGGAAGCACAGTTTCAGATGTAGTTATAGAAGCGATGGTGTTTCAAAAAGGATTATCGCGTGATGAACGTCTTATAGAGATGACTGAACGATACGGTTTCCGTGTAAGAGAACATTTAACTGGTGTTAATAAATATGACGAAACTATAGGTGTTCCTTCTATGGCATTATCATTTATGCGTGAAGAAATAGAAATCCCATATGCAGATGATCCTGCTACTAGGCATCAAGCAGATCAGTTAATTCGTCAGCTAAAATCATGGCGACCATTAAAACGTGGTACGCAACTTAGACAGGATCAAGTTATGGCTCTTTGGTTTATATGGATTTTATGGAGACAAAGAAAACAATCATTTAGCCTTGACTCTTCACAATTCTCGTTTAAGGCACTACCTTGGAGTAGAACTAAAAAACCGACGAAGGTGCTTTGATGGCGTATACGTTTGATGAAATAGTTGGCATTATACGCCAACGAGAAAATGCACAGACTCCTGTGCTTAAAAAAATGATCGAAGTTAAAGATCGTTATAACGGTGATTATGTAATTCCTTTGCCGACCTTAGACGAAGAGCCGATACTACCGCCACTAACTCCTTCATTAATTTCAGAAAATATTGATGCGATTGCTCAAAGAGCTGCGTCTGTATCTCCTTTTATTGGATGCCCTGCTTTAGACGGGTTTAAAGAAAGAGGAGTTCGGTCACGCGAATATGGTGATATTAGACGAAGAGCGTTAAAAGCTACGTGGGCAGATCAAAACATGAAATTAAAACTGCGTAGGGCTTATCGGCATCTTGCAGGATATGCGACTACTTGTCTGGTAGTTACACCAGATTTTCAAAAAGGCGCACCAAAGATTGAAGTTCGTGACCCGTTAGGTGTATACCCTGAACCTAAAGCATACGAAGATTATTCGTTGCCAAGAAACTGTGGATTCATTTACGGTAAATCAGGTGACTGGCTACGCGCACATTACCCTACCGCTAGGCAAGAGAATGGCGGACCAATAGGTAGCGACGAGATCGCTGTTCAAGAATTATGGGATGTCTGCGAATGGATAGACGAAGAACATATTGTTATCGGAATAATGGGGCAAAGATACCAGCAAGTTAATAGATATCAACAACCTGCCCATAGTGCGTCGATGGAACTATCACGCGCACCTAATAAAGCAGGAATGCCATGCGTAATTATTCCGGGTCGTGTTTCTTTAGACAAGATCGCGTCATCGGTTTCTAACGTAGTTGGCATGGTTGATTTAATGGCTAAATTGATGGCTCTTGAAATTATCGCTCAAGAAAAAGCTATCTTCCCAGATCGTTACATTATTGGTCGTTCGGGACAAGTACCTATGATTGTTGGTGGCGAATGGAAAGATGGTCGTGAAGGTGAAGTGAATGTTCTTCTAGATGCAGAATCTATAGGTGAACTTCGATCGTCACCGGATCAGACTACAAACATTGCTATTGATCGTTTAGAAAGAAACGCAAGAGTTTCAACTGGTACTGTCCCACAAATAGGAGGTGAGTCATATGGCGCTCTTCGGACTGGTCGGGGCATTGACGCTCTTATGGGTGCTTCTTTGGATCCGCGCGTCCAAGAAGTACAAGAAATTATGGAAACGCATCTTCGATATCTGAATGAATCAATCTTTGCTTGTTACGAAGGATATTGGGGTAATAAACAATATTCGATGTACACAGGACAAAGTGGAGATACAAGTCACGTTGAGTTCACACCGAACATTCATTTTGAATCTAGACAAAACACCGTATCTTATTCAGTTCCGGGTGCAGACACACAAGGAACTACTATCCAACTTGGACAGTTGCTTGGCATGAAAGGAATAAGTTTACATACGTTCCGTAGTAAACATCCATTCATTGACGATCCTGAAGCTGAGGGTAGACGCATAGATGAAGAAGCATTAGAAGAAGCTGTTATGGCTTCTTTAAGTCAGCAGGCTTTAGCTGGTGCTTTACCTGTTGTGTACCTTGCTAAAGTAGAAAAGCATCGCAAAAAAGGATTAGATATTTTTGGTGCTATCGAAGAAGCAGACCAAGAGATACGTGAAGAACAAGCGGCGGCGGCTCCCCCACCAGCAGAAGGACAAGTAATAGCTCCTGAACAAGCGATGGGTCTAGCTGGAGGACCGGAAACTGTAGCCGCGCAAGGAGCGCCAGCAGGTCAACGACCTCCTCCTCCTGAGCAGATGCAACAAATGGCTAGAGCATTGAGAGGCTAGAATGCCTAGAAACTATAAACAAGTACCGCCACCAATTTCCGATTCTGGTATTAATGAACTTGGGTTTGGTGGTGTGCAAGCCGCAGAACAAGCAGAAGCTTCTTTGGCTTCTAATGCACAAATGGATACTGCTACAACTGGCGGTAATGTCACTATGGCTCCGCAACAGGGAGATGTTGATTCTGTTGTAGCACAGTTACAAAATTTTACTCCGCAGTCTCAAGGTATGATAGCGGATGATGATAGACCAGATTTGCCTTTAACAGATGGGTTGCCTATAGGTGCAGGTGCAAGCCCTGCATCACAGTTAATTCATAAACCACATATCATTGATCGTGTTGTGCAAATTACAGGTAACTCTCATTTGAGAAGAGTTGCTAATAGAATGAAAATTCAGAGATGAGTGATAGTAGTTTTCAAATAAATATAGACACATTTGATCCGAGTGATCTTGGATCAGTTGGTACAGGTGGTACTCGTGTTTTTAGCTCATCTTCATCTATTCAAACTATTGAAAATCAATTACAAGTAGATCGCCGTTGGAACGCGGCGATGAGTATTGGAAATTTTTCTAGACTTACTGAAACTAATCCTGATATGGGGCAACTCATATTTGATTACGCAAATGATTTTTCTTTAAGCAACGAAGAGTTTTTTAATCAAATTTTAGACTTGCATCAAATAAATGGTATGTCTCAATATGTTGAAGATTTTCAAGATGTTGATAATTCTAATATAGAAAAAATGAGATGGTCGTCTTTACCGCAAATACTTAAAGACGCGATGATAACTTCTGGTTACAAAACTAGAGATTACCGTGATTTAGAATCAGGTTCAGGCAAAAGTTTTATGGAGAAACTTTTTGGTTTAGATTTTATTCCTGACAGGTGGAGAGAAAATCGGTTTGTTGATGACGTTGCGGCAGGGGTTGGTGCGATAGGAACTCAAGCAGGCCGTCCGATTCGTTGGTCAGGAAGATTCTTATGGGATGATGTTCTTGGTGGCAGTATGGAAAATACTGGTCAAGGTTTAAGAGCCGGATTGATAGCTCAAGATGATACAAAAATTTGGGATCCTACATGGATGAACCCTGCTAAATATTGGGGTGATGGAGGGTTTTTAGACAGAGCGCAACATGCAGAAACTACATGGTCTGCTGAAGAAATCGACAAAATAAACGACACTTTTGAAGATGACACACAACGATGGTTAGCAAGAGAAACTTTAGGATACGGGGATACAACAGGACGTATAGCTGAACTTGTTGATGCAGAATTTAAAGACGCAGGAATCGAAACTCAAGGTCAAGGATACGAACATATCCCTGAATGGGGCGAACGATTCTTTGAACTGTACCAACTTAATAACACTGAAAAATGGTCTGATCTTTATTTTGATATAGGTGCAGGGGCATACGGAGGTTTAGCACCGGGATCTGTAGAAAGTCTTCTTTTAAAAGATTGGAACGATACTTACGGTTACGGCTTTTTAAATATGAAACCGGGAAGTGCGCCTGCACAAATATACTCAGGTACTTTAGGTATGACTTACAGGATCTTTTTTGATCCTATAAATATTGCTTTTATGGGTACCAGTTCTATGGGTCAAGCTAGTGTTATCGCTAGTAAAGCCATGTTGAATCAGACGGATGATATGGTCAAACTGATTCGTTTATCTAATGCTGTTGATGAGACTGGAAGTTCTTTAAGACTTGGACAAAGATACACAACTAAAAGCTATGCTCCTGACCAATTAGCTAAGAAAAAGCTAATAGGAATATCAGAAGGGTTAGGTTTAGAAGTTGGAGAAACAGTAAAGATAAAAGATCTTGTACGTGCAGTACGGAAACAAGCTGAACAAGTTCAATATGGTGAAGCTATTACTGCCGCTGGTCGGATGGGTGGCAGAGCCACAACCGCACAGGTTGCTACTGCATTAAAATACGGCAGGTTGAGTTACTTAGTAACACCTCAAAGTATTCGTGATGTTTTGTTTTTGCGTAAAATTAAGCAAATAAGTAGCACTTTGGATTGGACAGCTAGAAATGTCAGTAATGCTTTTTATCTTAATAGAGCTATAGAAACTTACGAACGAGCAACTGGGTCTGGCGCATTGGTAGCGAGACGAGAAGTTTTAAAAGCGCTTGAATTAAAGTATGGCGAAAAAATAGCTAAAGAATATGATATGGCTCACAGAGTTCTTCAGAATACAAATCCGGGTATTAGAAGACTTTTACAACCAATGCAAAAGTGGCATGAGGAGCAAATAACAGCAGGGTTAGAAGGTTTCGAGGGTATTGATTCGATGCTTAATTTCTTGCAACAAAACCTTGACGAAGTTTTAGCACACACAAATCAGATTTCTGTTAGAGGATTTAAATTCCCTACAGTTTCAGCAAGGCAGAGACACGCAGGACGTTTAAAAGTAAGAGCGTTAGATGCGTCTAATAAAGGTAGAAAACTTTCTGCCGAAGAAATGGATGCACTTTTAGATAATGCTGTCGAGATAATGACACGCAGAATGGATGACAGCGTAGAAGATTTAGGTCGCGCTATTGAACAAGGTTTTGAAGGGTTAGGGACTACAGAATTAGATTTAATATTATCTAGATTAACTCCTGAAGCAAGAATGCTTTTAAAAGAAATGTTCGGAACTCCTGACAAAAGAACTCTTGAGCATTTACAAACTGTTGTTGGAAGCCCATCTAAAGCAATCGGGATAGACAGTCAAGCTAAACAAAGAATGCTTACTCAGTTGATTCAAAGATACAAAAAAACTGATATTTCATTAGCTGAATCAAAAAGAAATGACGCAAAAGTTAAAGTAATCACAAACATTATTGATGATATCAAGTCGAATGTTATTGAACAGATTAAAAAAGATTTTGAAATCAATGAGATATACAGTCTTTCTACAAAACCTGATGGGCTTGGAAGAGTGGCTAGATACGCTCGCGCGGGACGACATCTTTTTACAAACCCATTACGCAGTTACGGCATCCTTTTAAGAAACGCAAGGTACGCACCTAAAGGTGGGCCTATAGCATTAGATACAGTCGGCGGATACGAAAACATGATGCGCTATTTCGACATGGGGTATCTTGCTCATCTACCTGATGAAGTTATCGAATACTACAAAATTAGATATTTGCATGGAACTCCGGGTGAGCGGTTAAATATAACCACACAGTTTGTTTCTGACTTTTTAGGTAACAGCGGATTGTTAACTGAAACAGATTCATGGGTTGAAACTTTTTTTAGACAATGGGTTAACCGTTTAGAACATGCTTACGGTGTGCATACAGCAGATGGGTGGAATGTATTAGACGATACAAGTCGTGCTGTTTTCAGAAGCCAAATGGCAGACGGGATGCTTTTACCTGACATACATCAAATGATGAAAGTTTCAAGACAAGCAGGTTGGTGGCGAAGGATAGGGTTCTCTCCTACTGTTGAACAAATTAACGTAATGATAGGTAGTTATTGGAAACCTGCTGTGTTAATGAGAATGGGTTTTGTTTTTAAAACTGCTGGTGAAGAGTTTTTCTCATACATGTTGCGACATGGATTGCTGGATTACACAGCAACAAAATTAGGGCCAAGAGGTTCTGCTCTGTATAAAGCATACGATTGGCAAGGGTCAGGTAAAAGAATATGGTATGACGGTAAAAATCTCGCACAGCTAGAACGGTACCGTAGAGCCTCTCCAATGAAACCAGTTATATGGGCGCTTAATATGTTCGGACCTTCTAAACGTAAACTTGAACACGTTGCTTGGGGTTACGCAAAAAGAAGCATGGGCAACAAATGGATGACCATGACTGAAATGCAAAAACAAGAAGAAGCATATAAACAACTTCAGTTAATTCTTAATAACGCTACAGATATTCCTCTTACACAACAAGAAGCAAGACATCTCGGAGGAGAGAGACTTCAAAAATTCCGAGCGCAAAAAATTATAGCTACTAATTTAATTGATGAACGGACTAGACAAGCACACCGCTGGTTATGGGACATGATGGGCGATGCTTTTTATGGACGAAAAAGAAGTTACAATTCTGTAAGAAGAGTAAAAGATCCTGTTACTGGTTTATACACAGACGCACCACCTGAGCAATGGGTTAGAGCTAAACAAACTACAGAAAGATTATCCAAGAAAATAGCTACAAATCTTGTAGGCCCTGAGCATGTTGAGGAAATAGTTGTAGCCGCTCGTGCAAATATGCTTCACCCTTCGATGCAATCAGCATATGCAGATGTTATGGCTGGGACTATTTCAAGAGCTTACACAGGTGAAAATACTGCAATGCAAGTAACGAGACAATCCGCTGACGCTATTGATGGAATACCACCAGATCGTGTACATATAAAATTTGGTTACAACAGATACACCTATGATGATATGCCAAATCCGGCAGACTCCGATGTAGTAGGTGACACAGGGGTGATGTTAAATGCTGATTTCCCGAATGCTGTTTATTCACTTGCATGGCGTTTACATGATGATCCTGCTTCTTACGAAGGAGCGAAAGTTCTTTTAAACATTGTTACTGAGCCTGCTAATAATAATGCTAGAAATTTAATTACTAACATTTCAGGTACAGTTCCAAAAAATGTAAACCAGTCTTACCAAATGGTTGTACGTGAACTTGAATATTTACCATTTGATATGCAAGCGATTTTAAAACAAGTTCATAGACGTTCACATAATGGTCACGCTTGGGATACTGGTTCAGATTTAATTCCACCACATATTGCACACGAAGGAAAACTTGCATCTAAAGAAGAACGTATGCGTAAAGCTATGTCTGAAAGAGATTATAAAGAAGCACGACGAATAGGTGAAGAAGTCCCATCAGGACATGAATGGAACTGGTTGGATGATTTATCGCAAGAAGAATTTGAAGTGTACGAAAGAATTAATTACATTCTTTCACAAGCAACTGACTGGGATCCTAATATTGTAGAACGGATTCAATTAGGTGAAGCATTAGCTTACGAAGAGCTTTTCACTATGCCATCAGAAGGTGCATTAGCGCAAATGTTTAGTGATGACATGCTAGCTAAACCGTTAGATGAATGGATTGACGTTTATAAAACATTAGCAAAAGATCGTACATTAACTTCTCGTGAGGCTAACGCTATGAATCTTGCGCACTGGACAATGTTTCCTCAAACTTCACGATACGGAGTTCACAGGCATATACCTGTTAAACCTTTAGATGGTTTAGACAAATCTGCTCCGTTGCCCGGAATAGGATCAAACACTAAATGGGTTCCTGCCGCTGAAGGTACTGCTGATGGGGCGTTAGATTCGATACGTACTGGCAATACGTTTTTGCATACAGGCGACACTCTTGTACCAGAGTTACCTGTACCAAGATTAGATATTTTCAGAAATGATCCTGATGGAATTGGACAGAATGTTTTGAACGGGGCTGTTCACGGCAACAAAGACCAGCGTTTAATGCTTTTCAATATAGACGAGATGGACACCAATATTTTGACACAATATGGTGACGACTATGCTTTATTGAAAAGTTACGCTAATGATGTTGCATACTCTAAAAGAATTGAACCACAGTATTCTGCTGTTATTGATGATGCGGCTAAGGCTTCAAAAGGAGTTGAACAAGGACGACCTGCTAATCACACATCTTTGTATGTGCCTATTATTAGAACAGAAATAGCTGAGTCGCTTGTAGCAGTATTACAAGATCCTGACATTACTATAGAGTTTGCAGAATTTTTAGCTCAAAAATTAGCGACTGCTTCACAAAGAAGAAACTTAACAAATGTTCCTGTAGGTAAGTTAAGTGACCCTGATTACACAAAAATGTTTGCTGATGAAATAGTAGATTTGCTAAACCCACTTAATGATCCTGTAGGTGGAGGATTAGGACCAGAGTTTTATTCAACATTATCTGATGATGCTTTAGAGATGATGAATCTTGTTGATGATGCACAAGGGGTTTATTTCCCAACGATGGTTATGTTAACTGATCCTTATATTGCTCGTATCGTGTCTGAAGCTATTACTGATTTTAGCTCTATGAAACAAATGGGTAGAACAGGCATCGGTTTTAAAGAAGCCCCAGCTTTGAAGTTTGCAAGAGTTGACGTTCACATGGATGCGTTTACTGGTAAAACGAAAATGAATTTACCAGAAGAAGGCACTGTTTTAGGTATACCTGAAGGAACAGAAGTTGCTATAACAGATGATCTTGTTACAGAAATATTAGGGCTTAACAGAGATATTAAACCTAATACTCGATACGATCCGTTTGCTCCTAATGACCATCCACAGTACCGTCCACCAAATGTAGGTGTGTATGGTACTTCTCATAGAACAGATCGTATTTGGCCTTCAACTCCGTGGGAAGGAGAGGGGTTTACTACACGCCCTGTGTATGGGTCGAATAATTTGCCTAGTCTTAATTTGCGCCCAGTTACAGATGACAGCGTAGATTACATAGAGATTGCTATTCTTAGCGGACCTGATAAAGGTAAGCGTAAAGTAATAACTGAAGCTGAACGTAACATTTATCTTGAAGCGTGGCCAAAAGTTCGTAATATAACGGCTGATGATTTCACAACACATATTTTAAATCCAAAGGATATAAACCCAAACACAGGTGAACCTTGGGGTATTAAGAGGCTAGGTTTCAATGCAGGCATGTTAGATGATGGTGTGCCTCGACCATTAGATCAACCTATTCCTATATACATAAATTTTGAAGCCATTCTTGCATGGGCGCAAAGAAGAAAAATTCCGGGCATACAAGACACTTACACATCTGCTGGGACACAAGCATTAGTTGATATGGGTGTTGATCCTAATATGTTATTCGCATATCTTAGTGACCCTTCAACAAAGATTTTTGCTAATCAACTTTCTTTTGCTGATGAATTTTTAGAGCTTGTTAATAGGTGGAGAAAAGAACTTTATGGAGATGATATAGAACTTCTTACTAAAAGTTCTCGTTTAGAAGATGATTTAGCTGAAGCGGCTTTTATTTGGGAGCATGAAATTGCTCATGCAAGATTGAATCATCCAAGAAAGCCGAGACATAGAGAAGAAGGCACTGGGTATTTAACTGCTTTTGAAGTAAACGAAATTCGACCTCTTAAAGAAGAAATGGCTAATACTATGGCTATTAGAAAACTTGGAGTGCCTGAAGAATCTCTTTCGAGAAACCCTGAAGAAATTTTGTTAGTGCATCCTGAAGATCAAAACTGGGTTGAAATGGCTACATTTAAAGGAAGCGGAGTAACACAAGACGAATTAATTCATCATGGCGGCAGAGAACAAACAGATGCTGCTTGGAATCTGATGATGAAACCAAAGAGTAAAACTGTATTTGAAAAAAATCGGGGTGGCATAGACCAAACTATTGACACAAGAGAAGCAGGCGACATTTCATGGTCTATAGCGGACACTATTTTAGATCCTAATGCCGCACGATTTAATATGTTGACACGTTTAGATGACATGCCGTGGACTGCGTATGGTCCTCAAGCGATGCTTGCCGCAGAATCTAAATGGCAAAATTTTGTTACATGGTTTTTCAATGGGCTGGCTTCACCGATGATGAACGCTATTATTAGAGAACCTTTATACCTTACAAACTGGGCTGATTCATTTAGAACAGTTCAACCATTTATTAGGAAACAATACAGACACTCTCCGAGTGCTTACCCAGAGTTAAGAAAAGCTCGTGGCACAATAGGGAACGTGTTTCGTATAGATGAAGGAAAGCAAGTTCGTTCCGATCAGTTACAAGAAACGATTATTCATGCTATGTCGCAACCTGAAACAATGGCTGATTATCTTCACGTAGGGTTGCATGAAATGACAGCTAAAAGAGCTATCACTAACCCGACAGAACCTAATTACATGAAGAACCTTGGCATTGCTCTCATAGAACGTGACCGTGCAGGAGTAGCTAAATATTTAGAACCAGCAATAGATCAACATGTTCACAAAATTTTTAATCCTGCTTCTTTTGAATTAGTTAGAGAAGGCAAAGTATTAGAACAATTTATGCTTGTTGTTGACGACTTCATGGACTGGGCATGGCACGAATTATACTTATTTGATGAAACATACAAAGTAACTACTTTAAATGCTATTGGTGCAACTGTTCCTTGGATTGACGATCACACACTTCGTCCAGTAATCCAAGCCCACGTACAAGGCGCGATACCATTCTGGTTTGCACATGAACAATTCCTTAGAAGAATGACACGAGGGTTGATACAAACACCTCAAATGTATAGAAATATGCAAGTAGGAATCCACGTAGCTGGAAATGTTGGTTTAATCAGAGAAGACAGTTTCGGCGAGAAACGCCTATATATGCCAGTGTTACCTACGGTAGCAAATCTTTTACACGGTTTGTCGGATGGTGTATCAAACGTAGCTGGAGATATGACCGCACCTCAAGTAGAAGCCGCGATGCTATGGGCAGGGGATGTGATCTTCTCACCATTAGAAGAACCTATTGGGTGGAATATTAAAAGCATGTTGCCCGGATATGACCCATCAAAAATACATTTACCCGGAGCAGGGCCAAGTATTTCAATTCCGCTTGCTGGATTATCTACGCTAATTCCTGAGTTCGCTCCTATGTTTGAAGATTTAACATACTTCAGGTATGGCGGTAGTAACTCAATATCTGAGAACTCTGCGTTTGCGAACATGGTAGACACGGCAGTAGGTGTTGGTTTTATTAAACATGTTGTGCCTGCAATTTTAAATCAAGCAGGTATGACTGAAACTCCTTGGGGCATGGCTGATATAGGTGAGGCTATAACTGCTGGTGCGGCTTTAATGAATATGGTTGGTGAACTTCCTGATGAAGAAACTTATTGGGCTAATAAAGAATATTATAAAGAAGGTATAAGGAACCACGCTAGGAATATTTTAACAATGCGCGCTTTGTCATGGGGATTTGGTACTGGCGTTGGACAGATGGCTCCATTATCTGACGGTTTTGAATTACGATTTAGTAACGAATTTCAAGACATGTTGGATTATTCTTCAAGATCAGGTGTTTGGTCTTGGGAAGATATCTATGTTGAGCTTTATGAGAGATACATTAACGATGCAAAAGCACAGTACGGAACTGAATACGATGAAGAGTTAAGACTTGAAGAATGGGAAAAACATGCACCAGCACACAGATTCCAGTTGTTTCTTACCGGCAAGCAAACTACGACTGCCACCGGAGCGATGCTTCCCCCAACTGGCATTTCGTTGGAATACATCAACGATAATGAGCAGTTTCTTCGTGATAATACTTACGCCGGTTCTTATCTTGTTCCTGTTGCTTGGGCAAAAGAAGAAGACTATGCGCAATTATCTGCTCAAAGAATGGTTGCGTTAGATCTTAGAACAAGGATTCCGGGTCAAGACTTACCAGAAATATGGTATTTAAATGCTGACATGCAAGAATATTATATGAAGTTTGGTGAAGCTGATAAAGAAATTTTGGATCTTGAATATAAAAGAGATGGCAAAGGAAACCATGCAGGTAACAACTTATCTAATTATCAATACAGAGAATTAGATTTAAAGATTGACATGTTAAAGCAAAAAAGAGAAGCAGAGTTAGAAGCTTACACAAATTCGCATCCTGTCTTTAAATACAACCGAGGAAATAAAAATAGTGCTGAATCTAATAGATCTAGAACTCTTGACGAGTTTAAAGTACTCTTGATTACGTATGATGAAAACCCTGATTTGTTACCTGAGTCAGAACATAGAGATGATATTTTAGAATTTGCGAGAATACTCGTAGAACATAAAGAAGAAATGGATGATCTCAAGAACAGAACAGGGAAGCCAGCTACACTTTTAAGAAAACAATCAAGACTAGAGGTGGTAAATAAAATGGATGCGTTTAGGAAAGGGAAACCTTGGGTGCATTCTTTGTATTACACAGTTGGTAGACCGCTTGTAGGTGAAGATGAACTTCTTAAAATTGAACTTGATCCTTATTATGGAACGAATTAATAATGTCAACAAGTAACGATCCTTATTTTAGAACTGGCGCACAAGCGTGGGAGATTTTAAAGAATGTTATTCTTGATACTAAGTTCCTGTTTACGGATCAGCTTAACATCACGGATCTTTTACAAGACCCTAATATTTTCACAGCTTGGGGAGACACGAATCTGCAAACAGGTACGAGGGCAGTAGAACGCGGTATTGTGCCTGAAGGTGTGACGTTTGCAGACGATCAAACATTAACAGTTAAAGTTTCTGAAGAAATGTGGAAACAATACGGGCTTGACCCTCAAGAGTATCAAACACGAGACGGTATAATAGCTTTGCAGTTGTCTTATTTAGAAGGAGACAACATGGGGGTAGGTTTAGTTGGCGATGTTGACGACCTGTTAGTAGGGTTAAATTTCGGACCTCAGAACATTGATGCGTTTTGGAACAATTTAAGTCAAGATGAACGTGATCGTGTGCGCGCTTCTTTATGGTACAAAGGACTTTACGGTGTATATGAAGAAGGCCCAAATAAAGGGTTAAAAATTATGCCTAAGTTTGGGGAAGCACCAAATGTTAACGACAGCACAGCTTTAGCTGGACTTGCTAATTCCATGTTACGGTCAGGTGGCACAGCAAATCCTCGTGATATTTTATGGCAAGGAGAAAAAGACCATATTAACAGTCTTGCAGATATATCTAAAGACACTAAGACTGTTGCTTCACGAGATTTTCTTACAAATATATACGAAAAAGATAGCCGTGGTATAAGCCAATCTGATCTTATGATAACAAGATTACAGCAACTTTATGAAGATGAAACAGGTTTAAAATTAGAAGGCGACAAACTCAGTAACGCTTTTGATTTCATGCTTAAAGAACAACTAGGAGAAGAACTTTCAGCAGAGTCACGTTACGGTCGAGACACTATGATGGCTACCGATGTTTTTCTTGGCCACTATTTTAATAACGGATATTACACTCCTCAATGGCAACAGATCATGGGTAGAGAACGGTTGAATCGTAAAACTTTTATTGATACTGCTGTCAATATGGGGCTTGGTACACGACAAGAAGTACGCAAACTGCGTAATAAATATGAAAAGAATTTTACTGTTTCTCCTAATAAGAGAGATTTCGATTCTGAAGACATGCAAAGATATCTTGCTTTAGAACAACAAGTAATGAGAGAAAGTTTTGCTGGCATATTAAAATCCACTCGTGGCGATTTGTTAACAGCAAGCTACCTTTTCAATGAAGGCATAGGACACGGTTACTACAACCAAGAAAATATGACACCTGAAACTATGAGATTAATGGTTGATAGCACAAACGCTCATCTCGCATCAGGATCAGATGTTGTTAGCATGTCACCAACTGACGTATCTAACACACCAGAAGATATAGCTAGACGCGCTCTGATAGGCGCAAATATCAATTTGAATACTGGACACAAAGCCGCTGGAGCCGCTAAAGCATTAGCGCAAGCAATGGTTCAAGGTTGGGGATTAAGCGGTCCTTCAGATTATAGATCGGTGACTTGATGAGTTTTGAAGATTACGTAGACGAAGACTTATACCAACCATCTCAAGCAGAGATTGGTGATACACGCCCAATAATACAAATCACTAGCAGAGATGAGAAAGAGTTCTTAACTAATCTTATGGCAGGTGCGTTAATGGCTGGGCATAAAGAAGCTAAATCAATTCCGGGTATACGCCCGACTAGAGAGGTAACCGTTTCGGATGATGAGATTATTGAACAAGCTGACAAATGGTTACGTCAAATAGGATTAACTTACGACGGTTTGACTTCTTTAATGACTCAATCTGACGCGCAAGAAGGTCACGATTGGGCGTGGGAACTGACACGTAAACCTGAAGCGCAATGGAATGCGGCTAGTATTTTAAAAACTGCTAACCCGTTTAATACAGCTATGGATGTTATTACTGGTAAGCCGGGTGCTACTCAGGAATCCATTAGACAGCATGGGGGTAATCCTTATTCTGATGGCACTGATTATATGGGCAGTGCGTTTGCTGGTTTAGATGCGTTGGATATCGCCAGCCTTTGGCCTATGTATAAGGGGCCGATGTGGGTGCTGAAGAATCTTATGGGGCGTATGGCTCCGGGTAGAGTTGTCCGTCCTATGAGTAACGATTTGTCTCCTATGTTAACAGCGAATGAGTTAAGACCGAAAGGTATGCACTCCAGTATTCAGGGTTGGCCTCCGTATGATGAGTATGATCCTCGCTCATATTCAGAGAGAAGTGCTGAATGGAAGTCTACTTTTAGTGAAGAACAACTGCTTGAAATGGAAGAAGCAGGTATAGCACGAGCAGAAATGCAAGCTGGATCTTTTAGAGAACCTTTTGATGATGATTGGGAAGAAGCTCTTGAATACAAAGCAAGAGAACAAAGTGACGTTATGTACGAAAACTTTAATCCTGCTAATCAAGAGCCTACTGTGCGATTAACTGACAAGCAGTCAACAAATATTACTGGTAGCTGGGATCGTGTAAATATAGAAAATGATATGTTTGTTGATCCTTCTAAGCCTATAGATGGTTTTCCTGAATCTTATAAAATGGATCACGAATGGTATTCTTTACAGTATCCTGACACGCTTTTAAGCGCTCATGAATATATTCCCGGTGTTGGTTTTGTAATGAAAACTAATAATCCTAATGTAATGGGTCCTGTTTATCCTTGGACGCGACCTTTACCAGATCAAATAGATACAAACAATCTTCAAGCCACAGTGTTTGATGTCCTCGACGAATTTAATGTTCAATACAACCAAGGTGCGCTCGGTCAAATATTAGAAGAAGGCAATGTTGAAGGGTTTGTAGAATCTCTTCTTAAACAACCTCATATCGAAATGATGTTTCCGGGCAAGTTACGAGACATTCTTAAATTAAGCGACAAAGAATATTCACCGTTTATTAAATGGTTAGCCGCCGCGAGTCTTATAGCCGCGCCTTTAGGTATAAGAGATGTAGCTAGTAACAAGCGTGGCCCTAACCAAGAAGATAAGTCCGGTACTGTTTTTGAAGGAATCAACGAGTCTGCGATGCTTGAAAAAATGATGGAAGACGCAGGTAAGCAAGGTCATAGAATGTCGATTATTATGGGTCGTACTGGTAAAGAAATGTTAGATCCTGTATGGGAGGCGTTAGTTTCTGCTTATGGTGAGGATTTCGCTAATGAAATTATGGATCCTCCTAGTGAAACTAATCCTCTTGTAACAGGTAATGCAGTTATACTTTCTTATCCTACTGAAGAAGCTGAAGCGTGGGTTGCAAGAAATGGTCCTCAGTATGGATTTTTTCAGAATAGTGAACGCCCGTCAGAACTTACATTCGGTAAGAGAAGAACACCGCAAGTTGGTAATTTTGGTGATGTGTTAAATACTGTTTTGAATGAACAGCAACCTATGATGCAGGAACCTGTTGAGTTCCAAGATTCTTTTGAGGTTCTGCAAAACAGAGGGCAGTTGTCTAGTTCAGAGAGAGCTATTTGGGCTAACCAATTCTTACAAAGAATAGATGCACCTATTACAGCAAGTAATTTAGACACGGTTATTACTTGGATTCATAATGAGAATGGTCATAGTTTCAATCCTATTAATACTACGTGGGGCAAATCACATGATGAGTGGCCTGTTATTAACGATCATGGTGTGAAAGCGTATCCTGATTGGAATACAGGGCTTCGTGCTTCTGTAGAAACCATTAAAGAATCACAATATTCTAAGATGTTGGAAGCATTGAGGCGAGGTACTACACCTCAAGAGTTTGGTGGATTACTTATACCTACTCCGTGGGGTACTAACCATTTCTATACTCATCCTGATACTTACGATTACGTGGAGTTATTTAATGAGTGAAAACAGAAACAACACAGTAGCAGAACAAAAAGAAATTGATGAGTTCTTGGCAAACTACCCTGAGTACGCTTGGATGTGGCACGATCCTGTACTTAAAAAAGTTATAGAAAAATACTTGGTTGAAGTCACACATTATGGTGATAATCAAGAAGCGAAAATAGGTTTGTTACAACGTCTTTTATTGGAAACAGAATACGATGATGGCGAAAATTTCTTTTCAAAGTTTTCAGACACCAACCAAAAGTATTTAGCTGATGGCAATGATCCAACGCGTGTAGCTACGTTTAAACAAAATATGATGGACAGATACTATGACGTTATTCGTATGGCTCAACAAAAAGGTATCATAATAACTCAAGAGAACGCATCGAACCTAGCTCACATGTCTTACCGTCACGGTTGGGACGGTGAGGAAATGAAAAAGCAAGTCGGTCACGTTCTTACTAATTACGAAAAACAAAAGTATTACGATAACGAGTCAAAAAGATGGGACTATGATTGGGATACTAAAGTTTTTGTTGGAGAAGTTGGCGACTGGATGGACTACGGGCGTGACCGTGCCGCTAAACAACTAATAGAAGTAGATCAAGATGTACTGTACAACTATGCGTTGATGGCAGTAGACGGTGTTAAAAGCAAATCTGATATTGACAGATGGATAGACAATCTGACTAAAGGCGCTTGGGGTTCTTACTCTGAGCAGATAGACACATGGCTTGAAGACACAGGTGGCGAGTACACAATTACTGATTATTTAGCTGGCGCTAAATCAGCTATAGCTAACACGTTAGAAATAGAAGAACGTGACATCAGTTGGACTGATCCTAAATATGCGCAAGTTGTTTTTCATAAAGATGAAGAAGGCAACCACAAGTTCATGGACAAATATGAAGCTCAAGAATGGGCGCAACGTCAAGGTGGCGGTTGGGAAAAGACCAGTAATTATAGAAAGAAAATGGCTTCTAAAGCTAATGTCATACAGAAGGCATTTACAGGGAGACAGTTGTAATGGCAGATCCAACACAACAAGATGTAAACGATTTCTTAGCAATGTTAGCCGCTATAGAAGCGGAAGGCGGAGCAGAAGCCGTAATAGATTTCGGTGCGACACAAGGAATTATCGAAACTAATACTGCTCAACAAATGCGTGAAGCTGTAGCCGCTGGCGGAAATTTAGATTTAGGTGGCGGTCAACCTTTAGGAGCTATGGGAGAACCTCTCCCTCACGGTGTTTATGAATGGGCTGGTGAAGGTCCGGGCGGTGATCTATGGGGTGGGCAACAAATAACTCTTAAAGACACACCGGATACAGGAACAGGTGGCGCACCTCCTGTAGAGGGACAACCTCTACCTACAGGTCCGGGTGGTCAACCTGCCGATATTCCTCCTTATGGCCCTCCGATGGGAGTTCCTGCAGGTGAGCAACCACCATTAGCAGATGAACCTCCTTACGGTGTACGAGGTCCAGAAACGGATGATGACCGTCCACCTATTTACGCTGACGTAATGGACGATGAAACTCAACGTAAAGTAGAAGAACCTGACGAACATTTTGTAGGTCCGGGTGATCCTGCTAGAGAAACTGATGTTGGTTATTACGAACCAAGCATGGAGCTTTCTAATATGTTGACATCGTGGGGATTTCCTGAACCTGTACGAATGAATGGAAATATTATTATTAATGATCCGTCTATAGGTAATGTTACAAACAGAATGATGGGTCTTATCGAACAGTGGATGCGTGACCCGAAGATAGGCGAAGACGAATTAGAAATGCTTATCATCCAGTCTGAACCGTACTTGGATAGATTTCCCGGCATACGGAAAGCAATGGAAAACAATATTCAAACTCCTACAGCCGCAGAGTATCTAGCTTACGAACGGTATGTGACAAATGTTTTTGCTGATAATGGTCTTATAGCTGATACGACTATGGTCGGTGAACTTATAGGTAAAGGTATTTCTATTACTCAAGTTCAGCAACGCATGGACGCGGCTGTTGATGATGTGCTTATGATGCCTGAAGAAGTAAAGACTATGTTCCGTACTTGGACTGGTACTACTGATGATGCGGCTGTTCTTTCATGGGTGTTGAATCCTGAACAATCGTTACGTGAGATTGAACGGCAAACTGCTGAAGCACAATTTGGTGGGTTTACTATGATGAGTGAAGATGTTTTACCTGAAGAACTTCTACCTACTCAGACAGAGACTAAACAAACTATGTATAGTCGAGCGCATTTAGAACCTCAGTATTCTAAATTACAAGACTTAGCAAAAGAACTAAGTCATTTAAATTTATCTAGACAAGAAATCACTCAAGGTTGGGGTCGTATTAAAGACATGGAACATTTGTTCGCTGAAACAATGCGAGAAGAAAACCAAGATTTTTCTGCTCTTGAAGAAGGTGTAGACGTAGCCTTTGGTGCTGGTGCGGCAGGTTCAGCGGCGTTAGCTAGAAGGATTCGTGAACGTGTCGCTACTAATCGTGGTGGCGGTGGAGCAATGATAAGTCGTGGTGTTACTGGATTCGGTAGCGCAAATAGATAGGAGAATATATGCCTAAATATGCAACTAGCTCTTCCAAAGGGAAGGCTAAGAAAGTACCATACAAGAAGGTAAAGAAAGGTAAACGTAAATAATGTTTAACAAAGACGTACTAGAAAGAGTGATTGCCACATTCGCGCAGTCATTCCTTGCTGTGTTCACTATTGGTGATATGGGAAGTATGAAAGCGGCTGGACTTGCAGGAGCTACTGCTGTTCTCAGCCTTGTTAAGAGTGTTGTTGCCAAGCAGTTTGGTGACGGATCAGCTTCAGCGGCAAGTTAATGGCAAAAAAGCAAACAAAAAAAACGTTGATTCCGGGATGGGATGCGAAAAAACGACGTACACCGGGTATTGGCCCTCTTATTGGTATAGATCCTTTAAATCGGGTATATAACTTACGAGGTCGAGCTAGTAAATACGGGGCTAAACATGGACCTAGTAGTAGAGGTGGAATGCGTTAATGACTGACGTTACCGACCTGAAGCAAGTCAAAGTATCTAGGATAACCCTCGGACTTATCATGTCCGTGGCTATCACCAGTGGAGTAGTCGTATGGAATGCGGCTAGTATCGCTGGCAGGATAGATGATTTGGAAAAACAGGTGCAGGTAATTGAAGGAAACACTGGGACAGACAGTACAGTTTTGGCAAAACTTGATGAGATATCTCAAGGGGTCTTGGAAAATTCTGACGG
>VTLG01014880.1_pt1 | contig 23101 bp, 29 predicted proteins | sample 4694571 | NCBI WGS metagenome assembly VTLG01 (sample SAMN12604809, study PRJNA352737) | marine metagenome | biome: ENVO:00000447; feature: ENVO:00000209|ENVO:00000569|ENVO:01000036; material: ENVO:00002151; isolation source: viral sequences binned using virsorter ...
ACTGGTGATAATAAAGCAACCGCACCATTTGGACTTTTAATTCTCCAAACGGTACGGTTTCTTTCTGTCATTGACAAAAGAAAAGGCAGGTTTGAAACTGCCTCTTCTTCTGTTATATCCTGAATATCAGTCATATATGGTAAGTGTCTCTTCTTTTAGGTTTTCGCTGAGAATTGCAATAACCTCTGCGAATCCTTCTGTTCCCTCTGAGTCAAACTTGAAGTTCACATCTTGTGTGTAACCTTCTTCATCAAGCAAGGTAACCTGTCTTTTTGATAGGTTTACGAATACATGCTCAAGAACGTCAGATGGAGCTTGGATGGAGTTAGACATGGTATGCCTCGTTGTTTACTTTCATAGTATAGCAGAGTCCTATGCGGTTGTCAAGCGTACAGCATCTGCCACTGTGACAGAAAATAAATTGTCCGTCACTGGTAGGTTATAGGAAGATCGTGTAGAAGTCAAGGAAATTCTATATCCCTTAACATCTGATGGGTTAATTTGAGTGTCCCATCCACCAGAAACCACTGTACGTATGCCAGTCAGTTTCTTGGGTGTTGCATTTTCTTCAACATTTATCAGTTGTAATAAGTGAGGGGTCACCATTTCAATTGAATTATCAGCAGTAAATGATAGTTCTACCGCACTCATAGTCTGTTGATAGGAAGAATTTTCAAATAAATGTCCTGTTATCTTAGTAGAAATAGATGCGACATTGCACTCTGCACCTTGTAATTCAAACTTTGCACCAACAACATTCATATCAAGATCGGATCCAAACTTAATAGTATTCTTCTGTGGTGCAGTAGATCCAGCACCTTCAGCACTAAGGAAAAACCCTCCACCAACTTCTATATGACAGTTGCCAGTTACCTTTAAATGATAGTCACCATCAATAGTTCTAACGTAACCACCATTAACTAATTTACAATCATCACCATGAACTTCTTGAGTCAAAGCACCTGCATATGAAATATGATCTGCTACTAACCCACCAATATCACCCTTATTACCAGTTTTATCATCTACATATTCCTTTACAGTTGCTTCAATTTGTTCAGAACTAAGAGCATTATACCTATCTGGTGGCAAATCTTTTCTTAATTGATCTCTTATCTGCTTCTCATATAAGTGAGCATCATTAAAGGAAACTGATGTATGAGTTGTACCATTTGATTTTTTATGGACTTCACCCTGACGACCAGGAGTTCCAAGATATAGTTCATATGAACCATTCAGATAATTTTTACTACTGGTGAGATATGGATCTGCTTCGTCAAACATGGTACCATAAACATCCTTTACTGTAGTAGTAATACCATATAAAGGATACCATCCAACGGACGATGTTGTTCCTGACGACCTATTACAGTTACTACTTGTAAATTTGGTCAGTAGTTTCATTAATCCAGTAAGATTAGTGTTTACTGTTTCAAAAATATTTGTGTTTAGTTCATATATACCGCTTCCCTTCTCCCATTCATCAATAATCTTAGTTGCTTCCCCAATACCACTAACAGTAGTTTTAACACTTTTAGTAATATCACCAACACCAGTTATAATACCAGCAGCATCCTTAACAATATCTGCAACAACAGTATCAACTGTTTTCTTAACTAAAGTAGGTTTATCATCAACACCTGCTAAAAAAGTATCAAGATAAGTATTGATCGTTGCAAGAGGTGTTGCTTTATATGTTGCAATATTAGCATCTAAAGCACATAATGAAGTTAATATCTTAGTTACTTCTGATTGAATAATATTATAAGAAGTAAATGGCAGTCCAGTAGAACTCTGAAGAATATTCTCTACTTTAAGATTAGTTGCTAAATTAGCAACTGATTGACGCATAGCAGATATTACTTGTGTAAATATAACATTTAAGTAATCATCAATCTTCTTAGTTAAATCTGATTTCTTAACATATGAACCAATAACAATATCCAAGTAAGTATCTTTGTCTATCTTTACAAGGTTTGCTGAAGTATTAGCAAGATCCTCTATTAGATAAGACATCTTATATTCTAATGTCTTCCAAGGACCACCAACACCATGAGCAGCAGGAATAAGTTTAGTAGGAGTTGAAGGTTTAATAGGATTAGTTGTTCCACCTAGTACACCTTTTTCCGATCCAACATTTTTGGGTGATCCACTACCACCAGTCTTAGTAAGTTTATAACCAGGAATTGCAACAGTATTATTATTCGACTGTCTTAAAGGTGCAGTTGGATTAACTGTATTTCTTTCTGCAGGATGAACAGCAGAGGAATTAACAGAAGTTCCAGAAACTAAATCCTGATCTGTAAAGGCAAAAGAAGACTGTGTTTTAGTAATATCTGATTTATTAACACGCATAACACCTAATACCATAGGCATTTGTGCCATCTCACCATCTAAAAAGAATCCTAAAACTATTGCTCCAGGTTGTAATTGACCAGAACTTTCCCCCTGTCCATTGTTACCTGCTTGAGAAGTATGTTGTAATACTGTTGCCCAAGGCAATCCAGATGTAGGAAGATCTGCTACAGTACCACCATCAAAGCTTGTATAATATCCAAGGACACGAACTTTTACACGACCCAATTCCATTGGATCTTCATTATCCTCTATTTCACCAACCCACCAGAAAAAACCGTCCTTACCGACAAAGGACGTACCATTCTCGTTAACTATACCATCAACCAGTTCCATCTAATTCAGGCTTTTTTATTATTTATCCCTGCATAGGACTGCCTGTTCTCCACCTTTCTTGAACGTATGTACCGCTAAATCTTTTATATTCTATAACTTTATGCTTATTAAGTAAAATCCTTTTAGCTTCAGTCATCTCATTAGAATAAAAAATGAGTGGCTGATCTTCTATTCCTACATCTCCACTCATATAACCTTCCGTGTTGTGTAGATACTATCAGACCGAACAAGTAATTCGGTAAAGTATTCCATTTTTCTTGGATGAACGGATGAAGGATTCTCTGCTATAGCTTGTTTGATAGCGATCATCTCTACCCATTCCTCGTCAGTGAGTGTCTCTAAAACTGTCTCAGGGCGTTTGTAAGTCATTGATACGATTTGATGCTTCAGACTATTTTATAACAGAATGTCAGGAAAAGCAAGTATTTCTTGCTACTTTTAGGGTAATCTAAAGGTTATCCTTATATTTCCTTAGCCTGTTCTAACAAAACGGTACAGATAGGGAGACCCCCATACAACGTTGTTATTGGAGTCAAATCCTTGATCCTTACAATGAAGTTTGTCACCATACAAATGAATTTCTGAAACAATACGGTTTCCTCTATCTCCCCTGCATCGTTCACTATCCAATTTGCCATGCCAAGAATCACCCTCGAAGAGGAATAACATATCGCATTCTTCATTCCTTGTCAGGTCTAATCGATAATTTTCCATAATGACCTTATCTTCCAAGACTCTTATCTTATGTCTTTTCTGTCTATAAGGTTGTGTAGGACCATCTACACGATAAAAATTTTTAGAATAATACCAATCTTCCTCTTTTTCCCATATAATCTCAGTTTGGGCAAAAGAGTGAGGATTGGATTGTGCTTGTTGTCTATTCGACCAATGACCTAACAAATAGTCATCAATCGTCATACACTAGACACTCAGGCTCGTCTGGATGCTGATCACACCATAGTTCTATTGTATTAGGGTCATGATGATCGCCTGCTTTGATCTCTGCTGCATGATGAGAAGCATAATCTTCTAGGTCATGTAATTCGCCTTCAATATGACGACGCATCTGTGGATTTGTCTGAGGATCTTGTAAAATCTGTTGGTCTGCTTGTATGTGATCTTCTATTGTTTTCATAATGTTTTTCTCCGTTACTAATAGGTAACAATACTATTTATCTCTAAGAATCGAATCTTTCAGTAATGTTAGGGTTGTACTAATTTTGGTCGCTTCTGCTTCAGTGCTATGAGTTACCCTTGCAATAAGGTATCTACCACTGTATTTTTTATCTAGCTGGACTTTAGTTCCTACTTTAAAGGTTGCTGGTATATTAAGTTCAATACCACAACCAGCATATAGGTCAAGGTTTCCAGGTACATTAATACGCAGTTGTGTATTAGTAAGAGTTTCCATCCTCATATACTGATACGCCTCCAAATCAGACAATTGCTGATAATTTGGTTGAGCGTTATCGACAAACTTAGGATCAAATGCTTGGTTCGGTAACATTGTATATCTAACTCGTCTAGGTTTCAATACTTGTCTTTGAACGCTAACATCCATCTGTGTAATAGGATCAACAGTCATTTTACCATTAAGGTGTGACATCTTTGGCCATATATTTTCAATACTATAACGAGTATCGTCAGTAGTTGTATCTTTACTTAATCCCATCTTAGATGATGTAATATTAACTGGATCAAAACCAACGGTATATCCAGACCATGAACCATTTCTCAAACTTCTTAATACATTTTTCTCTTCAGGAAAAGCAAGACCTTGGAAAGTAAAAGCATCCATCACTTCATCATCCATTGCTTTAGGACTCATAGCATATGTGTATAACCTAGGTACACCAGTGATAAAGTTCGTTTTCTCATCTCTTGGTTGATTATTAATATCTTCAATTAATCCATCAATAGATTTAAAATGATAACCTAACGCATTCTCATAGAAAGCAAATCCATTTTGTAATGAACCACTTAACTTAGACTTTCTTATACTACGTTTTGCAACCCAATAGATCGTATCTAATGGTCTCCAATTAACTGCGACAAATGAATGTTTATTAACAGTGTCTTCTATATAAAGATTCTTACTTGAGTTAAGATAACTATCACCTTTAACCAATGTTTCAACTACATCTCCTGCTCTCCTCTTATTCTTAAACAGAATATCTGAATTACCAAAAACAGATGTGCTTTCATTTGTCATATACTCATCACTAACACAATCAACCATAAAGACATCACTTGTTTGTGAGTCTCTACTGCGAGAATGAACTCTATAAATCCTAAATCTATAGATCCTATCAACAATAGAGCTAATTACTTGTAATCTAAGCTCTTCAGCACCACTCAATACAGAAATCAAACCAGCAGCATCAGTGAATATAAAAGATGCTTCTACTGTTGCTAATTGAAAACTCTCTTGTATTGAAAATCCTTGACAAAATGGCCTAAAATTGAAGTTGCCATCATTTTCTATTCTCTTACCATCTCTATGGATAGTAAGACGATATTCTATTTCACCAACATCTCTTCTTAATTTTGGCATTTACACCCCTCTCAACATTATGGTTGCATTAAAGTTACTATTCTGTATAGTTGCTTGTGAATTTCTAATAGCACCTGCTCTAGAAGCAGGAGTACCACTTCTTGATTGAGCCATTAAATTCGCTATAGAAGATTGTGCAGCAGCAACTGAAGAACGAACTGCTTGATTATTAGCAGATACTGATTCTATCACTGATTGAACCATCTGAGATTGGCTCTGTCTCATTTGTTCTTGAGCTCTCGTTCTTTGATCAGTGATCTTCTTCATCATACTCTTGTTTCTTCCATCCTCTGCACCATCACCATCTCCACCTGCTGTTCTCTTTGCTTGTTTAGCACCACCTAAAATACTACCAGTACTTCCAGTACCACCTGTTTGTGTAGCAGTACCACCCCCATAATTTGTATTAGTATCTTCTCTTTTTGAAGCCTTTCCTGCACCACCACCATGTCTCCATGCTTGCCTCTTACTCTTACCTCCATATACAGATTGAGCGTCAGCTAGATCCTGCTGTCCATCTTTACGACCAAAGTTCATATCACCCCAACTAATCGAGGAATCCTTAGAACCCAGTCCAAATGGAGTTCCATGACTAAAACTAGATGCTCCCATTAAACCTTCTATATAATCATCACCCAAACCTTTACCTGAAAGTTGCCCATATAAAGCTTTAGTATCCATACCCAAATTAATCATATTATCTGCTGCCTTTGATTGCCCAGAAGATAATTGCTTACCCCACATAGATTCTTTAGGGAATAGATTCTCTATTATCTCAGTAGTTGTTTTTGCACCACCAAAAATAGAAGAACTTTCACCACTGTCAATCTGTGATGCTTGATTGAAAATACTACGAGCCATTAATGCTCCTTGTGTAGTATCAGTCACTCCAGCTTCAGAAACAATGGCTTTTTTCATCATCCTTAGATCACTTTCACCCAGTCCTTGACCACCTTCTCCAGCAACTTGCCTATCAGCAAAACCTATTGTAGTAGTATTAGGTTTAGTATGAGTACCTGGTCCTTTCTTACTACCACCAGTTGTCCATGTTCCCCAATTATTATTTGCTATTACAGCAATACCTTGACCTTTTCTATTTCCAAACATCTCATCAGCATATGCTCTAAGATTTGCCTGAGCATTTTGACCCTTTCTATGATCTGTAACATCAATAGCAAGTCCTCTTTGATGAAGTTTTCCTCCTCTTACTGGTTGACGACCTGAAGTATCCTCACCTCTTCTATTAGCACCTGATCTTTTCCACTTATTATTTCTAAAATGAGGGTGATTTGATACAGTAAATCCTTTTTGTAACGCTGTTCTACCAGATCTAATTGCTGCTTGTATACCACCATTAGGAGATCTTGCAACTCCATCACGACCAACTTTAGGTCCACCTCCACTACCTGATGCTCCACCTTCACCAACACGCATGGATCCCTGATCAGCCCATCCTGTAGGTTCACCAATTTGACCACCTGAAAGAGCATTACCAACTTGGCCAAGCATTCCATCTCCACCTGATATTACTCCAAGAGCACTACCAAGTTTCTGTCCAAAGGACATTCCTTCAGAACCAGGTCCAAAGAATGCACTACCAATACCACCAATTTTACCTAACCAACTAGCAGCTTTACTACCTGGATCCATAAATGATCCAGCAACACCCATAAGACTTTGAGCAATATCCCATCCACTAGCCTTACCACCTTCGAGAGAACCTCCTCCACCAAAGATAGTTTGAATAGCACCACCAATAGCACCACCTTTACCACCAAACATTCCACCTATTTGGCCAGCATTACTTAAAATATTCTGCCATATACTTGGCTTCTTCTCTTCTTGTGGAGTACCAAAACCTAATATATTTTTACCCCAATTCATGGCTTTTCCAAACCATCCAGAACCCTCTTTAGCACCCTGATTCTTAGGTTTATTACTCCACAAAGAACTTATACCATGACTATCAGTAGCTTTGTTTTTAGCCCAATTCCCAACATTACTACCCCATTTCTTAATACTACCCCAGAAGAAATTCTCTTTACCTCTTGGTAGTTCACCAGGAATATCAAATCCCTGAGCATGTGCCATCCTCATATTAGCAGATACCAATCCAGGTACTGCTCTAGTTGCAAAGTTATTGATCGGAATAACAAAGTCTTCACCCTTGTTATTCTTTGATACGTACTCTAAACCATGACCAATAAAGTCTGCTTGTCCACCTTTACGACCTAATGATACAGGATAACCAGAATCAGGTCCATTAATCCATCCACCTGTTGCTCTCTGTGGTAAATGCCTATAATATTCTTCTTTTGGAACTAACCCACCATATGCTCTCTCAAGATTACCAATTCGATCAACCATCTCACCGATGACATGTTGACCGCCACCTTTAATATCATCCATACTAAAGGAACCTGAGAACTCCATAAGAGTTCTATCACCTCTACCAGGTCCATACGCAGATGGTTCCATTCGGTCAGCAATATCCTGACCATAATCAAAAGTTTTCTTAGCAACGTAAGCAGTTCCACCAATAGCAGTTGCAACAGTTGCTATCTTACCGATACGACCCAGCTTACGCATCTTAAGTCCTTTATGGAACTTAATAAGACCTGTGTGGAATAATTTTAGAGAATTCCTTAAGAGTATTATAGTCCCTCTTGGATTTCTAAGGATCATTAATGGGGCTAATAATGCCCCCATAGCCACCATAGCTTTAACAAATCCACCTATTCTCTGCCACAACGTAGCATCATCTCTTAACAGATCGTACAATCCATCAAGTATTCTAGTGACATTTGTCCTTACAAATGCTTTAAGGAACCTGAATACAGTATCAAGAGTCTTTAAAGTCTTCTCTATCTTTTCTTGATTTTTTGGATCTGCCAACCATTTTAAAATTGGTCGAATGATCATCAATTTAAGAAGACCAGAGAACATATTAAGTAATGCTTCCCAGAACTTAGGAGCACCTCTTCCTACGAAATCATTAACAAATCCAGTAAACTTACCCTTTTCAGGTTTTTCAAATTTTGCTTTAAATATTTTTTTCTTCTTTAATTCAGTTAAATTCGCAAGTTGTATACTTCTAAGGTCATTAGCAAGACCAGCAATACTGTTTACTACACTACCTAAATTATTAATTGCCTGTATAGTTTGACCAGCAAGTTTCGCCATGCCAGCATCCTCTGCACCAGCAGCTGCCTTCGCTGGTGAGACGAACTTATACATATTAATTTTTCTACTTTTAGGAAAACTAGATGTCATTATTTACCCTTACTTCTTTTGAGGGACAGGATATGGTATAGGATTATTTATCGGTATAGGCTTAGGAATTTCAACCAACTTCTCAATTAGCATAGGTACAGGAATAAATTCTATTGCTGTCTGCATAGCATATTCATTTGATAACTGCCTCTGTCTACTACTTCCCTGAGAAGCACTAAACATATTTGAACTTCTATCAAATACACCTAAAACTCTAGGATCAATACCCAACTCTGGTGCAAGTTCTCGTAAACCTTGCATAAAGTTTCCACCCGACATCATACCTGATACGGCTTTAAACATACCACCCATACCCATTCCATCGGCAAGGGTTTGCATCATATCCAATGGCTGCATAAAGGAATCCATTCCAAATAATTGAGACAATCCTGGTACGTTAGCAACACCTGGTATTAATGCTGCTGCAGCACTTCCGATCATCTGACCCATATTACCTTGTAAGAATTTACCTATCTTACTGCCCTTGAACATATCACTACCACCAAGGACACCCATACCAGCACTTAATGCACCTCCAAGACCACCTTCAAGGAATCCCATTCCAATCTTACCGACTGGACCACTCATAAATTTACCAATGGCAGATCCTGCACCAAATGTGCCTGGGAAGAAATGCCCTAAAGAACCCATAGCAGGTGCTATTGCACCCAATATATTTCCTTGTGCCAAAGACATAACAGCCTGAGCACCATATATGAAAGGTGCTGCTGGCGGGAATATCATAGGTGCGACTTGTAATATCGTGTTAAGAATCGGTGATGAAGCAACACTTTTTACTACATTCGTAACAGTTTTAACTACACCACTAACTGCTCTACTAATACCTCTAAAGATCTTACCAAAGAAATATTGCTTCCTGTTTAGTCTAGGTGGTATCCTTCCCATGACCTTACCACCATCCATTTTACCCCAACTCCATGGCTTCCACCAACTACTATCCTTCTTCTGAGTTTTGGGTTGATCTTTTGAAGAACCAGTAGTATGCCTACCAATATTTGTATCAACAGCAGATCCTGGACTAGATTCTATAGTTTCTTTAGATCCTGATCCAAATGATCCTGCAGGGACTGATGTCTCTTTATTAGGGAATAGATCAAGAAAATCCCACCATTGATTATTAGATTTCTTCTTTGGTTGTGGAGTGATTGATGGTTGCTCATTTATTAACTTTTGGGCATCGATCCTATTCTTGGCAGCACTTCTGCCCATCTGTCTCTTATCAGATGACTCGTACGTAGTTTCTTCTTTTGTAACCTCACCAGTTTCATTATCTTTCCAACCTACAATTCTTCCACGCTTATTGGTAATTGGTGTTTTACCTTCAAGTTTTGCTCTTTCTCTTGCATTAACACCAGAAGTAGCCTTAGAAACTTTCTCAAGTCTTGCTTTTTCTTTTTCTGCTTGTTTCTTTTTCTCTTCCTCAGATAATTCTGGAGCATTCTGTCCAGCCTCAGTCTTTCCTTTGGGAATAGCACTATCACCAAAGAAAGCAGATGCAATTAACTTAGCTTTTGGCCAAATATTAAGTGGATTAGCTAACCATATAGGATTCGGGATCTCCGTTCCTGGGAGACCCATCAACATCCATTTACTTATCCAGTCTCGTCTAGGAACCCATTTTGGAAGTTCAGGAATCTTCCATTTAGGTAATCCCTCATATAATCTAACAAATCCCTTTTTAACCCAGTTGATTAAATTACCAACTTGAGTAAATACACCTTTAATATCTGCTTTTAACCTATCACCAACTGCCTTTATTCCACCACCTTTGAACATGGTGTACATCAAGTCACCGACATACTCACCAACGAGCATACCAACTAAACTACCTACTCCTGGTATAGGAATAAGAGTTCCTAACGCACCACCAATAGCACTACCACCACCTTTAAATAATGCCTGATCTAATGGTTCTCCCATCATTAGAGAGAATAGAGTAGTTAAAGCAGCACCAAAGAACGGTATTCTTCCAAATACATTCTTAAATACACTCTTAACACCCTTAGCAGCATTAGGTCCTAAGAATTTTAGGGTTGTACGATTAACTATCTTCCCTAATCCAGGTTTAGCACCAGGTTTTATTATCTTTCCTTTAGGAGCACCACCTGGTGATAATCCACTTGTAGGTTTAGGTGCTTTAAATAAATCTGGATTTTTTACCTTTAACTTTCTAAGTTGTTTTAAAGCACTTTTATGTGACGCTCCTCTAGAACGTAACTTATTATATTCTTTTAGACCATTCTTACCAAACTGTCTATTAATATTACTTCGATTCGCATCCCACCTTGGTTGGGTTCGCCTTGGTTGAGTTGAACCAGGTTTTCCTGGTTTTCCTCGTCTTCCATCTGGTTTATCCCTATACCAATCCCATCCTAATAAGGATAGAATCATATCCATCAATCCAAATGGATTTAATAGAGCACCTAATCCAACAAATCCAACTATAAGCTGCCCTAAACCCTTTAATCTCTCTCCAAGAGTGCTTCCAGTTCCAAATAAATTGGAAAACCCATCCATTATATTACCAATTCTTCCCATGAAGAATCCACTAATCTTTTTCCAGACTACATGGAGTTTATGTAAAAATAATTCTATTTTATCTTTATTAGCAGGGTCTGCTAACCATTTCAGACCCTCGTACATGGCAAGTTTACCACCCCATGCAATTAACCAGGCTCCTACTGTCTTAAGGAAACTTGCAAAAGGAGTAAGTATCTTATCAAAAAACTGCTCACCAAATCCCTTTTCTTGTTTTTTTACCGCCCCTTTCCACTTTATGCCCTTACCCAGCAGGGCATTTTTACGTTCTAATTCATCTTCAGCAGCTTGGTCTCTTTCTCTCTTTGCCTTTCTGCGTTCTGCTTTTTCTTGTAATCTTTCAACTCGATCTGTTGCTCTAGCAATAGATCCCATATCACCTACAATATGAGTAATACCATTAAGAGTACTACCTAACCGATTAATGCCTAAAATAGCTGTGCGTCCAGCATTGTGCTTCAGACTCTTACTAGTGCCTGCACCTCCTGGATTAATAAATTTATACAGCTGCAATTTAGCCATTAGCCGCGTTCTGCTCCTTCATTCTACGCTCTTCTTCCTTAAGAAATTCACTTAAGAGATTGATATAAACCTCTTTTTCCCAAGGCATAAGATTATCGATGTACTCAATATTCCACTTATGATGATGTATCAAAGCGAAATTAGTATCATAATAATTCTTCAGAGTGTTATGAAGAAGGGCTATCCGAAAAAAGCCGCTAATCCTTCAAGAACAACATCTGAGACAACTTTAGTTTTAGGATTAGTTACCTTAACTGTATGCTGAAGTTTCGGCATAGTTTCAAAGAAGTCTTGAATTTTCTTAAATTGCTCAGAAGTCATCTGATCTAAGAAATCAAGTATTTCTTGTTTTGGTAAATCCGCACTATCATAAACTTGTTCTGGATCAGCAATAGATGCTATACAACTAGCTGCCATATCAAATACCTGATCAACACCAGGTGTTTCATCTGGAACAAAGTTCATTTTTACAAAAGTTTCCAAAGTAGGATAGTTCATTGTAAGAACTATTTCATCACTAATTTTAATTTCATTAGTATGCCCTTTGGTTCTCTTAATTTTAATAGAATTCAAGGGAATCTTAACTGATGTCTCAGTTTCTTCATCATCAGGACAAAGCACCGTAACATCTACAGACTCACCAACAGATTTTGTTCTGATTTGTAGGAAAATAAATTCAATGTCAAATGTCGAAAGAGTTTCAGAGTCTTGTATATCAGTACAAGCACCAATAATATCCTTAATCGCAGAAACCATACTATTTTGGTCTCCAGTTTCTGTTGCAACTAGAAGAATTTTTTCTTCTTTCACCAGAAACGGTCTGAAATTGACTGTTCTACCATCAGAAGGCAGTTTCGTCTTAAATTTCGGTGTGTTTAATGTAGGTAATACCATAGTACATTCAATTCAGTATTAATATTTATAGTCTATCCATAAGAGATATATCGAGATTCTGGTTCTAACAGATTCAACGTAGTCCTCCTATCGGGATTAGTAGGAACAAGGGTTCCAACATTTCCATCTTGTATATCTATTTCATTTTTACCATAAAATCTATACCTAGAGTAATAAAAACCAACTGTAAGGGTCATTACCCTAGATTCCATATTATTCAACTGTACTGATCCGATATTATATGGAAAAACTTCTCTCAATTCCCAACAAGATGTTACACGATACTTTCTATAATTATCTGGAGTTACTCTAGCATTAGTATCTTGCTGGCTAAGAGCACCATGATCATTATATTGGTGAACACTATTCCCACCACCTCGTTCCCATTTTATAATTCTTACATATGGTGCAACAATATCATCATAATAATCTACATATTGATCTGCATCATTTCTCATTAATGCTATCCATCTTTCAAATATCATCCTTGTATATTGATTCTGTGGCATCTTAAAAGTCATATTAATCTGACTAAATGCACTTCCAGTTGGGTACTTATAAGATGCACCCTGAGTGACAATCTGTCCTGTAGATACTTGTTTACTTGGTAGGTTTACCGTATCACAATAATAATCTAATAATAGATTAGTTTGTCTTTGCTGATTAGCAAACCCCCAATTCGGAAGTTGATTAAATCTTGTAGGAGTAGTAAAGTGAATAGAATATAAATTTGTTAATGCAGGAGCATTTGCTTGCTTTTTAAAAAATGCCGAAAACTCCTGTAATGAAGAAGCACGACCTTCAGCCCAATTAGGTACACCAGGATCAGGTGTTGAATTGCCATAAACAGCACCAACAATTTGACTAATCGCTGCGAAAATATTTGCAAACATTATACTTTAAGTTCCTTTTCCGTGATTAACATAAATTCCCATCCATAATCTTTACAAAACTCCTCTGCTGCTTTCCATTTAGCTTTATTAACACTATATGTAACAACCTCAGTAACATAACGCTTAGTTATTTTTTTTCTGAGTTTAGGTTCTTTTGTCTGTCTAGTAGGTTTAACTTCAACCATATATTTCTTGTTTTTTACTTTTACATAAAAATCAGGATAATACTTATGACGTTTACCATCAACAGGGGATATATAAGGTATAGCAATCTCTTCACTGCCCCATTCAACAACTGAAGAGGTATTATCACACCACTGCATGAATTTATATTCCCAAGATGATCGGTAAACTATGTTCCGATAATCACCTTTATACTTCTTTGGAAGCCTCGGAATATATTTTCCTTGCTTATAACGCATAAATACATAGAGATCACGATATTATTTAGGTAGAAATTGTCAATCTTCAAATATCCATTACGACCACCAGCATCAAGGTCGCAAGCAGGTACTCGAATAGCAGATTCCCCAACGGAAGCTACCGATTATCTAATGCTTCGTCGTGAAAGATTTTCATATAATGATCAAGATGTTCCCAATTTCTACAAGAGAAATAGTCCAGGTAATCAACAAAAGGTTTTACAGCATCCAGATAGATGCTATATTGCAGTACCTCCACAAATTGCAACACAATATAGTCCTGCATATAGAAGAGCAGATGTTGGTGTAGGTGGTATTGCTGCACTAGGGATGATGAAATCAGCAGATTTTGGTGAAATGTCTGAAAAATTGCAAGATGCAGCAAAATCAGCATTACCCGAATTCTCAACATCTGCTGTTCTTCAGATGATTAATAGTTTCAACCAATTTGTTGGACTACAAGGACAATTAGATCTTAATACAGTTAGACAATTACAAAGTGGTCAGATCTTCAACCCATATTCTGAACAAATGTTCCAAGGTATGAGTTTTAGAACCCATAACTTTGCATTTAAGTTCTATGCTAAAAATTTAAGTGAATCAAATGAAATATGGAATATAATCAATTATATTAAAATTGGTTCATTACCTAGAATTAGAAGTGGTGAGTTTGTAACCAAATATATCAACGATAAGAAAAAATTCGATGTTCCAGCTGGTAAGAAAGAGAGGCACAGTGATCATACGAATATATTTGACAAAGATTTCTTCAAAAATATAAAAGGAACTACTAATTACGTTGGATCAAACAGATTCTTCGAGATTCCAGATAGATTCCAATTACGTTTCGTTCGTTTTGGTAATAATAGTGATACAGCATCAGGTAATGGTAATATAGACGAAGGTACTAGAAGAGATTTAATGTTTAAGATATATCCATCTGTTTGTACAGGTATTAACATTAACTATACACCAGATAACCAATATCAAGCATTTAAATACTTACCAGCAGCTGGTATTGATAATCCAGCCATTGTTATGACAGTCACATTCACTGAAACTAGACTGATAACTCAATCAGATGCAGCAGCAGGTTACTAATGGCATATTTTTCACAATTACCAAATATTTACGTTGGAGAAGGAATTACAGATGATGAAAGTTTTAAATATCGTCTTGTAAAGAACTTATTCCGAAGAACCCTAGCAAGGCCAGATCTGGATAAGTACATTACCTTGTTAGAACCATATCATATAGGTGATCATGAAACTCCTGCATTAATCGCTCATGCATTATATGGCGATATTTACCTAGATTGGGTTATTTTACTAACTAACAATATTACTGATATTTACACTCAATGGCCAAAAAACGTAAATGAACTACAAACCTTTGTTGCAGCAAATTACGATAATCCTGATGGTATACACCATTATGAAACAAATGAAGTTTTATATAATGACGAAGTTTTTATTCAAAAAGGAATTCAGGTAAATAACACTTTTAGAGCAATTTTACCAGATGGAACAACTAAGTCAGAAAACGAATCTATCTATCCAGTAACAAATTACGAATATGAAGATTATGAAAATGAATTGAAAAGACGAATAAAAATCCCAACTCCACCAATAGTAGAAATGATTGATAATGAGTTTGAGGAGTTAATTGCGTATGAACCAAATAATGAGATAGATCGTGAAGGCAATAAAAAAACACCACTTAATAGTAGTGCTAGATTCTTAGATAGTTCTGGATCTTCCAGTGGTAGTGTTGTAGTTACAGATAATGTAGGAACAGTTACTTCATATGATAACGGACCTGGATCTCAAACCACTACAGTAACTTAAAAAACCTAAAGGGGCAAAAAATGTGCCGAGTTTTTTTGGCGGTTTCCTGGGAATCAAAAGTCGAATAATATATGGGGTCTACCTTCTTACAACAGCAGGTACGTCACCGTCACCATCATCATCATCCTCATCATCCCAAGGGTCAGAAAGTTCTTGTATTCTTTTGCGTAAAGAATTATCTAACACCCTATCAGTAAATTGATTATCAGGAGTGAATTTAATATCAACTTCACCTTCTTCCCAATCAGGTTTAAACTTTACTACCAACAACTCATCCCCTTCTTTTATCTCTTCAAGTTCAGGATGTCTTCTTGGTTTTCTTTCTAACTTATTAATATCACTAAGATTTTTAAATATTAAAGCAAATGCTGCACCTGTAAGGCACAGCATTATAGCAATGAATATTAATGATAATAAAAGTGACATCTTTTAATGGGGATTGTATTTTTGAATGACAGAATAAACTATTACTAAACATATCAAAGCGATACAAATGATCGGTAATACTAAATGCATGATTAAATTCTAGGAAGTTTTTGAACTAAAGGTAATATATCTGACTCAACTTTATCTATAATATCATCCACAACATTGACATCTATGTCCATAAATGGTGGAATGATACCGAGTATACGAAGTAACCCATCAACAAACAAAGCAAGAGCAGTAAAACCGAGAATCATACTAATAATAGTAGCATCTCGGTTATGTTTTGCCATAGAGATTCTATCAATCTCCTTTGCTTCTTCAACAGCATCCTCTATAAGTTTATCTACTTCTGCTTTAGTGTAAATGTCACCAATGAGGGGTATGTCGTGCCTGTCTGGTGTCATTTATCCACCCGCAGCGTCACAACCAATAGTACCACCAAGAACTGCACCTAATGGGATTGCCCACCAACGTCCATCTCCTCTTGATAATGCAGCACCTGCACCACCCCCTAACAATGCACCAGCAATTTTACCATCGGTGCAATCATTAGTATCTTCTACAACAGTAACATGTCTGCGGTATGATGGTCTAGTAGAACTTCTTTGCCAAGGTTCACATGGCACTTCAATCTGTTCAGACCAACTCTTAACGTAACCAGGATTATCTTGTGAGCCTGGTACATATTCTTCTCTGTACTCAGTCTTAACACAAGTTCTACTAGCAGAGTAACCTGGTTGATACTCATCTGCGTTCACTGGAAGTGAACCTAGTAATAATGCAGCAGCAAGTGCAAGTTTCATGAATCTCCTTTAATATGTTTATATTATAGCACAAAGGGAAGGTCATACAACCCCCCCTTGTGACAGTTTATAATCAGTCCTCTTCTGCTAGTTTAGCGAAGTAGGACAGAGTATCTTCTTCAGATTCTACAGGAGAAGCAGCAACTGCTTTCTGACGGAACTCAGAGACTTCTTGCCCCCAATTTCCTCTTCCTTCACTCTCATCTTCTAGTTCTGTATCAACTGGTGTTGGTGCAGAAGGTCTCCCAAGAACAAGTGTCAAACGTGCTTTTAATTGCTCGTAAGTCTTAAAGTTCTTAGCAGCTTCAAACTCAGCGAGTGAGAAACATCCTTTCCATATGGACTCTAATTTATCATCATCAAAACTGCCTAGAGTGCTGGTTGCAGCAAACTCTGACTTATCATAATTCCAATAACCGTCTAGTTTGCGGATCTTAAGTTTAAAATCTGCACCCTTCCATAGGTCGAATGGATCTATAGGAGTCTCATCAGCAAAAGCAGGTTGCATTGCTTCAACAAGTTTGTCAAAGATCTTTTTACCGTACTTATATAAGAAGACTCTTCCTTCGTTCTCTGGGTGTGCAGGATCAGACACAACATAGATGTTAGAGTAGTAAGAAAGCTTACGCTTCTGTGCTCTAGCAACTGACTTGTCCTCATCTCTACCACTGTTCCAAAGTTCTCGGTTCAGTTCTCCAACAGGATCATCCTTACCAAGTGTAGTAAGACTGTTCTCGATGTACCACTGACCGCCTGGCCCTTTAAAGGCATGACTCCAGACCTTTGCCCAAGGCATTTCTTCACCATCGGGTGCTGGTAGGAACCTAATAACAGCAAAACCATTACCTGATTTATCAAGTTCTGGCTTCCATAGACGCTCGTCTGCGCCTGTCTGTTGTGGTTGATTTAGTTTTTCTATCTCTTGTGTTAGTCTAGCAAGTGAGTTACCACCACTAGCCTTCTTTAAAGAAGCAAAAGACATAATTGTATTCTCCGTATTGAGTGTATTAATGCTACTGGTTAATCGTAGCATACTATTTATAAGGTGTCAAGCACCTCGTTCTGCGTTCTCTAAGGTCTTTATCATAGCATCCATACATGCTGTAAGGTCAGCAAATCCGAATGCCTGTGACATAGCATTGATCCTCATCTTCATGTCTGCTGCCTCAGCATCCTCCTTAGCTGCAAGACATAATCTAAAGAAAAAAGTCTTCTGTTTATCCACTAACCCTTTACACCTATCAATGTGATCTAACCGTGTCTCTCTATCCATAGTAGATAGTTGAGAAGTTACAGATGCTATCTCATGATAAGTTTGAAAAATATCTTCTAAGTTTTCTTGTACTTGTTCCGATTGGAAAAAACTCATAGTTTATTACCTATTGTACTTAATATGCTGGTTCTATACACATTACAATCTAATTTAATGAATGGAAGATACTTAAGAACTTTCATTCTAATATCTTTCCAGATAGGATCTGTTAATACTTTATCAAAGTCTTTAACAAACCCAAGACATGCTTCAAAAACAACAAGAGTTTCTAAAGATATTTCATTAGCAAGATAATGTCTTATGAGTTTAGTATGTTGTCCTTCCTCTACGGTAAAGATCTCATCAAATGCTAATTGATAAGGTGCTGAATAATCATCCAATAATAAATGAATGTCTTGCCTAAATTTATAAGCAAATGATTCTTGATGTATCTTCCATTGAGTGTAGATATCATCACTGAATGATCTTAAATAACCTTTTGGATTAGATATAAAATTAGAAACAAAATAATTTAATATCTCATCGTCAGCATACTTTACTGCTAACTTTTTAAAAAAATAACGATCTCTTCTTTCTTCAAACGACTTCTCATTCGCTCTGACTTTACCGTTATACTTTATGTAGTCATAATTTTGTTTAGTGAAGTGTTGTTTGAGAGCAAGATAAGTTTTATACACTTCAAATCCTGTCACAATGGCAAGACTCCTTTAGACGAGACTTTCATATAGTTTAAACGTTGTGCCTCATGTCGCAGTCGTTCCTTCAATGGTTTGTTTAATAATTTTGGAACAGTTTCGATCTCTACTTCATTCTCTTGACAGTACGTTACTACTGCTTCAATGTATGAAATAAGACCGTTACTTTTTTTAACTAACCTTTCTATCTCCTGCGAGAACTTCGTAGGGGTTAAAAAATTTTCATCTAATGCTTTATCTTTAGGCATTATTTCTTCCCCTAACAAATTCTTCAATGTAGGACTTGAGTAATTGTAAATAGTCATCAAGATTGTACTTCTCAAATACTTGAACAGATCCTTCTTCGGTTGCAATGAGTGTGACAATTTTCTTAACCTCAATCCCTGAACGTTCGAGAAACATTGCTGCGTATGCAGTCTCTTGAACAAAGTAATGTTCAATGTAGTTTTCTTGTTTCTCTTTAGTAGAAGTTTTAAAATCGATTACCGCCAACTCTCCGTCGAACTCACCTATACAGTCCACCCGACCAGCGAGACCAAGATAATGTGAGTAAAGAAAAGTCTCTAAACAATGGATATTATCTATCCTATCGAGTGTAGACTTTGCTGATTGAAACATTCTAACAGATAATGGATTGTTTGCCAAGTAGCTGTCAAGATTTAGTTCACCTTTGACATAATCTTCAGTGATACTATGGAATGCTGTACCTCGTTGAGTTGCTCTATTAGTAATACGATTCGCCTCTTCTTCACCTATTTTCTTTCTCCAACCTGCGAAGAAAGATGCGTTCTTAAACGATGTGATTGAGGTTACGCTTGGATAATATTTATCTGCTCCAGGTATAGGATAGAACCTAATACCATCTTGATTCACAGGTTCAACCTCTGGAACTTTGAGGTCAACATCAACAAAAGTAAAAGTCATTTAGAAACCTAAATTGTATTTTGATATTAAATAAGATCTTACAAGACCAGAACGAACTATATCTTCTATACCAAATTCAACACATGTAAAATCTTTATCCATTGCCTGTAAGATTTTAATGAAATCTGAAATACCTGCAGTCTCTTTCTCTCTAGTGAGATCAGTTTGAGTGATGTCACCACAGAACATGATCTTAGAGTCCTCACCTATGCGAGTAATCATTGAATCAAGTTCATGGAAATTCAGGTTACTAAACTCATCTACAATAACAATAGTATTATCAAGGGTAACACCCCTAATAAAAGACGTAGACCAGAAATCAATAGTGTCTTGTGCTCTGAGGTTGTCATATAACATCTCAAAAGAATTATCATCTGGCATACTAAACATATACCTGACCATATTCTTATATGGAATCTGATAGAGATAGGACTTGTCCTCATGGTCACCTGGTAGGAAACCAATCTCTCTTGTAGGTACTAATGACCTTACAATAACTATTTTATCATAGGGTGATGTAATGTCAAGTACTTCTTTAAGAGCGAGATATAATGTGATAAATGTTTTACCAGTTCCTGCTGCACCATGCAATAATATATTCTTACCTTCTTTATAGGCATCAAACACTGTTGTCTGATTGTCAGTCAGAGGTTTGATCTCTGACATGTAAGACTGATCAATGGGTTTCTTTCTTTTAAGTTTTTTATTACTCATACCATTAGTAGGAGAACCATTACCGTTGTTCTTTTTTCTCGCTCTTGCCATAATGTTTAAGTGAAACGACTCAGATTAGCAGTAGGATGATGCTGTTGTACTTTTGACATCACCTCTTTGAATCCATCTTCAACTTTGGGTTTGCCATATGTAACACCTCCAGTCCCTTGAGACCAGTCTTTATCCCAGTCGGGATTATCCTTTCTCCACTGATCATAATCTTTCATACTCATGTTGAGTTCTTTTTTCTCTTGAGTATTTTTATTTATTACAGGATATGTGGGCATTACTTACCTCTTTTGGGAAACATAGTGGCTAATAGAACTTTCCAGAAACCTTTGGTGGCACTTCCTTGTATCTCATCAAAGATATACATGTTTAATCTGAAGGCATAATTTGCTTCAGTTATGATAGCATTCTTTTGCTGTTCATTCAAGTCCATATTATCTAGGCATAATCTATATCCATCTTTCCATGCCTTAGCATCTTCGATCTCAGGGAAATCATAGAAATGTAAACCTTCACCTACTGGATTATCTAATGCCTTTGATGCAATACCTTTAAGTATCTGTCCACCAGATAGATCACCAATGTACCTAGTATAATGATGTGCTATCAATAGATACGGATCCTTCTCTGCTATCTCATTAATCCTGTAGCAGTATGTATTACATGCTTCAGAAGGTATCTGTTTATCTCTCCACATAGGACCGTAATAGTATCTAAGATCCCTTTCAAGAGCGTTAACACGTTCCAATTCTGGATAAGATACCATAGATACTAAATTATCTGTAGACTCTCTGATACGCTGTTCCATTGTGTCATAGACATAATAGAAGTTAGTAAGGAGTTGACGGTATTGTTCTGGATCAAGAACACCACGAAGAAATCCAGCAACAAACTTTGTATTCTCTGCTGCTGAATGTGACTTCTTAGTTCCTTCTTTTAATTGTTTTGAAAATTGTTCTACCATTGTAGTGCCTCTGATATAATAGGAAACTCTTCCTTAAATATATTCCTACACTCTTCTACTATATCCATGTGTTCCTTTTGAGTACCATGTGCCGAGCGTAAATCTATGTAGTGTATCCATGAACGAATACTACCAGTCATATACAATCTTGTTGGTGTTGCTAGAGGGAGAACAAATCTCGCACACTCCTTCGCAATGCCATTAGCGAGGAGTTCATTGTAGAGATCCATCGAGTCAACAAAGTACTCTGCGATCCTCGCCTGAAGGTCTGCCTTCTTATTCTTGGGGATATCATCGATTGAATTTTGTCTGTTTTTTAAATCTTGACTGCGAAGTTCAAACATAGGAATTTCATCTGCCAATAGATTAGTATCAGCATATCTCTGAGAGAACTCTTGAAACGTAAATGATCTATGTCTTAAGATCTGTGCTGCTAATCCCCTAGTAGTTTCAATCTCTAGGGTCATGAATGCCTGTTCAAATACTGACCAGTGCTGATGTTTAATACAATATGACAAAAGACCAGAGACCTTTGGGTTCTCTTGGTTCTTAGGGTTGGATACTCTTGCGATATATCCTATAGTTTTTTCAGCGTCAGGGGTAACAGATACTTTAGTTACTTTCATCCTTTTGTGTACTAAACAATAATGAGATCAACCAGCATAAAGCTAGTGCTTGTAGGTATGTAAGAGAACTAAGTCCTAGTGCTGTAATACCTAACCAATTCCACAACCATCTAACAATAACAGGTTTAACAAAGAAGGTGATGATAGCACCTAACCCTTTCAATGCCTGTTGATTTGCCTCTTCTGGAGTTAAATCTTTTGGATTCTTATACCCCTTGTAAATACTAGTCATTTCTTTTTACCTTTTGTATTAGTTTGTTTAGATTGATAGTTCCATAGTTTTGGATTCTGCAACCCACCAGACTGCTTAAAGGTAACGAAATCTTTTTTATATAGATCATAATAATAATCAAAAAGATCTGCTTCCTTTTGAGCAACGGATAGATCATATCGATCTTCACCATCAACCTTATACGTTACAATATAACATGTATAAGGGAGCTTGGGATCATTCCCCTCTTCAGGTTTACAATTCTCTTTAAGAACTTGCACGGTCAACCTCTCCCACCCCATTCAATAGAAGGGAATGCTTCAGTGATAACTGCTTTAGTAATACGCTTATACTTCTTACTTAAGTCTTTGTCCTTAACAAGACATAGAAGTTCAGCTTCTTCAGCAGATAGTCCTTCAAGTAATTGAATGAACATCGTCTCTCGTTTTAATCCCTTAATCTTTGGGTCACCACCTTTAAAGAAACGATACAGTCCTCTATACTCTTGTTCTAAACGACTGTGATCAGTACCTACTGGTGCATCATTAGGAGTGTAAGGAACTTCTCCTGGAGGTATCTCAGAGACTATACTCTCATCAAAATTAATAATCATGAGTTGCCTTAAAGCAACACTATTATTTTCTCTGAGAATTTTAATCTTCTCTGCTTTAGTTTTTGCATTAGAGACCTTGCGTAAGATCTCACTAATAAGTAACCTAGCGTTACTATTTTCAAGGGTTTTCATAGTTAATCCTCATCTTCATCACTTTCATGTTCATCCCATACTGTTTGTGGTCG
>VTLG01000968.1_pt1 | contig 23099 bp, 24 predicted proteins | sample 4694571 | NCBI WGS metagenome assembly VTLG01 (sample SAMN12604809, study PRJNA352737) | marine metagenome | biome: ENVO:00000447; feature: ENVO:00000209|ENVO:00000569|ENVO:01000036; material: ENVO:00002151; isolation source: viral sequences binned using virsorter ...
ATGCACCCCACATGGCTCGCACTCGAAACATTTCTTGCCGCAACCAATCTTTAACTGATCCGTCTGGATTTCTGTATTCGAGTTTAAATGAAATATATTCGTTAAAATTACTTCGTATTGGGATGAAGGGTCTGTACCACAAGAAATGAGGATCGATTACTCCATCCTGATCTACCTGTTTCACTTCTATAATATACCAAATAGGCCGATCAAATGTTGAATCTGATAAAAAGCTTACAGTGATGATCCCACTAAAGTGATCATGTTCTAGGGTGACGTTGGGTACAGGTGGGGTTGTACCCCAATGGTCATCTGCTTTTAATATTGTGGGAATTAGGAGCAGTAATATAAGCCCACGTATCATTACTGATCCGGCAGCTTATATAAACGAAGGCAAGTCCAGAATCCAAAGATGATCATCAACAGACCAGCGACTCCTAGAAGAAGTGGATTAGTCATTTGTTTACCTGTTAGCTCCTGACCCATTCCTAAAAGCATAGGAAACATAATCAAAAGCGCATTCGTTGTAGCCAGCATTCTATTAGACATATAATTTTGTGTATTTGTTATTTTAGTTAATGCCTGTTCTTAATTTTTTTAGACTATTTCTTCTTTAATGGTGAAGGATAGTCTTTTGGAAAATTCAACTTCTTGAGTCGAATTGTTTGTGATTTTTAAATCTCCAAAAACTTTTTGATCTATATTTGTAAGTGCGCTTGAATTTGCAGTGCTCCACTTTAGTCTCACGTTTGCACTGTTTGCGTCAAAGGAAAGAAACTCAATTCTGTTGGCACCATCACCTGATGAGGCTGATGTTAATTTGTCTACTAGATCACCATTAAACTTTTTACCATCTCGAGTCCTTATGACTAAAGAAGCAGTATATCCGCTAAATAAATTTGCGCTATTTGTAGTCGAGCCAATGGCATAGACTGTCACATCCTTTTCTTCTTTTTGTCCTCTTTTTATAATTATATTAACCATATCAATTTTTAATTATAAGAAAACCCTATCAGGTGCATTGGTTGGTCTTGGAATAGACACCTCTTCACCTTCCTCGTTTGTAGCAGTCATGTCACTGTGCCAAACAATGTAATCTTCAGCAGGGGATAAATCCCTGTCAGCCATGTCACGGAATAGTATCCACCAAGCTTCATCACTTTCCATGATTTTGTGATTATGCACTGTGCCGTCTTCATCTCTCCACTCTTCCGTTTCACCTGTTTCTGTCCAATGCTCGCCAATGGCTGTAAAGACATAGTCTTCACCTTGTTCCATGACATGGTGATTGCCTTTTTCATCAACAGAAGTAAAGCCGTTGTCCTCTGCGAAAGAAACGGCTTGTTCTTTTGAATCGAATTTTAAAAGTATATCTTTCATTAGTCGGCAAGTGGGGGTTCCTCTTCATCGTCATCGTCATCACTGTCCTCATCGAGGTCTCCAACAAAAGGATCTGGGGGAAATACCCAATCTTCTGGTAATGAATCGACTAGAGTGTCCTCTTCAGTTAATAATATTTCATCAGATATGCTTACGTGTTCTTCACCTGACTGCTCATCTGTCCAAACATTCTTTTGTATCTCGATAAATGCTCTAGGATTCTTTTCGGCTGCCTCTTCAGAAACGCCCCACCAGTAACGAGAACCACTGCCTGTCTTATGATAAGATAAACCCTTTGCAATTCCTGCTTGTTCGCTACGAGCTTGTGCTTCTTCTTTGCTGTCAAATATTAGATATGCCATGATTTTTTAAAAATAGTAATTTGTTATGTTGCTTTCGATGCCTGACTGATTGCCGTGTTGATCAGAGTCGTACCAGATCATCTCGGAAAATTTTACGGCTTCTAGGTTCCAAAGGTCGTTAGTACCAAATGTGTTTCCTATATTCACTTCAGCCCAAGCAGTGGTTGATGCACTTCTGTGATAAACAAGTTTTCGCCCTTTTATTGCTTCGTATATTTCATCATGATCGGTTGCGGTAGGTTCAGATCCGTTAACCTCTAAAACTGGACCTCCATAACCAGAACTGAGGGCTGTAGTTCCTGAGTCATCATGTGCAGGAAAACCATATTTATTACTAGCACCACTACTTGGGTAAATGAACTTAGTGTCGGTAGCATCATGAACGAAGAAAGCATCCAAGTCCGTTATGCCAGTCAATCCATGTATAGTGAGGGATCTTTGTGGATTACCCCTAATAAAATCCCAAGCAGGATGATTGCCTGACTTAATGAGTGACCCTGTTCGTATGATCTGACATTGATTAGCAGCAGTATCTTGAACTGCATGGCAGTTGTTTCCTGTCTGATCGTATAGAGTTGTGACGAAGCCATCACTATCTTTTGATCTAACTTTAATGTTTTTGAAGTATATAGTTTGCCCTGCGACTGATGCACCTGTGATTCCGTAGTTATCATTTGTAGCATCACCGACAATGAGTGATGTGTTTGTTGTCGGTTTAATGTAAAGCTCACCACTATTAGGAAGATTCCCTTTGAGTGTTACGCTTCTCCAAGTGGTGTCAGCTATAATCTTGGCGTTTTCTACGCTTTTGGTTCCATGAGTGTTAGTAAAAGCAGCACCTAACAACCAGAACCTATTATTAAACCCACTGCCTCCTGTCAGATAGTCAAAAGTAACTTCATAATTTGTAACAGTGTCAGTGCCTAGATTGCCTCTTTTGAGATGGAAACGACCGCCACTCGATGAATCAACAGTGACTCTAAGTACATCTGTTCTTCCTGCAATCCCATCGTTATTACCTGTGAAGGTATCAATAGTCATATCTGTACCTGATGGGAAACCTACTATCTCATAACCATTGGTATCAGCACTGAAGTCTGACTCGTGGTGGTAAATTCCAAAATACTTTAATATATTCTGCTCGATGTTGAACCGCTTTGGCGATGAATCCATGTTCGGGAAAAAGATCATTTCTGATATTTTTCCTGTGAACGCCCAATCAGCACTTACTCCCATACCAATACTAAATTGTGACCAAGCCGATGTAGATGCTCCTTGATGCGTTATCAGTTTGTATCCTGTAGCGTTGTCGTGATAATCATTCCTTCCTGCAATAGTTGGAAGGCTTCCATTGAAATAAAACGAAGGCGTTCCATAGTTTGAACTAGTTGTGGGGCTTCCACTTCCGTCTGCTGCAAAAGGTCCATATCTCGTGGAATTATCTCTACTGACAGGATATGCAAACAAAGTGTCACTCGTGTCGTGAATAAAATAAGAATCCAATCTTTTTTGTCCCGAAAGAGTATCGTTGTTTATCCTTTCGCTTCCATCAAAGTAAACAGAAGCCTTGCCACCGCTGTCGGTAACGAGTTCAGATCCCATCACGATACGAGGTTGTTCACCTGCTGTAGCATTCACGAAGTCTTCGCCATACGACTGCGAGTACCAGTTAACCACATTAATATCGGCTGTGAGGGGGTTATTACCTACAGTCTCAATGTAATCTTTTGCACTGTTTGTGTTTAGTTGGGGTGAAGACACTAAAACTTCTTCTCCTACTACTACTGCTGAATCTACTGGATCAAATCTCAAGGTTAATGTTCCTGATCCTGTTGGAGTGCCTTCTAATTCAAATCTTTGCCATTCGTCTGTTAGGGTATAGTTAGAATTGTATGTAGTCGGCCCTGTAGAAGTGCCTAGAGTTGGTCCAAACCAAAACTGTAGCTTCGCTTTTTTACCTATAGTTGTCCCTACTCCTTTCATGTACATTGAGAAGACGTATTTTTGTCCTGCAATAACATTGTTATCAGTTTTTATGGTGAAAGGATCTGTCCCTGTTGCCCTTGCTAAAATTGCTGTAGTTCCTCCAAATGGGTCGGTATGTCCTGTAGAAGCTATTTCTACATTGTCGTTATTTGACCAACCAGTTCCCATCATTGTGGAAGTGTAAGCTATCAAATTCTCTTTCCCTGCGAAGCTCTGTAAATCAGTCGCATCGGTGCTGTGATTTGTAGAAACTACTACAGGCGTTTGAGAATAATCGGAAACTTTTGGTGAGTATTCAACAAGACTAATATTGTCAATGTCAGCCACAACATCATTGTCAGTGCCTCCGTTGACATACTTTCTATCAAGTCTCATTCTCACTGTTTCAGTAATCGTAGCAATGTGATCACCTGTTACTGTTCCATCCGCAGTGACAGGACCAAAGTTGATTCTCGAAGCAAATGGCGATGCGTCTTCTAACAAGATAGCGTTAACACCTCCACCTGAAATTGTTCCACCTAAAATGTCAAAGTCTCCACTGAAGGAGTATTTCCTTCCTGCGACCACATCAACACGTTGGAAGATTTGAAGGAAGTCACTCGAAGTCCCTGTTGCCATTGAGTTATCAAAACGCAACTTTCCATTAACTAAACTAGTTCCAGTTCCATCATCAGGGATTCCTGCTCCTGAAGCAGTTAACCAATCAACAATTCCATTTGCACTGCTATCTGATGTACTAAAATCTCCGTTAGTGACTAACTCAGTTCCAGTGGACTCGTATTGTGTTTCCTCCAACTGTGCAGCGTGAATATATACTCCATCACTCACTGTTACTGTTGTGCTGTTATCTGAATCAGCTAGATAAAAGGCTACATTTTGTGCTCCTGATGATGTTGCTTTGAAAACAGCACTGATTCTATACCAACCATCAGACCCTATCGCTGTTATTGTAGCATTAGTTTGACTAGAACCTACAGTGCCGACAGTTCCGTTGGCTAAATTAAAATAAGTGCGAGTAAAGTTCGTGTCGTATAATACTATAAAATCTTTGTCTTTCTTTTTTGCGTACACACTCAAAGTGTAATACTTGCCTGAAGTCACACTTTGGTTACTAAAGATTGAACCCGAACCACCTGTCGCTGTTGTTTGTGTTACCAAATAACTGTTGTTGCCTCCAAATGGATCTGTAATTCCTGCTGCCAAACCTGCGGATGTACGTGCGTTACTCCACTCACCAAAGTTCTCACTGAAGGGAAGAAGGTTTTGACTAGATCCTTTTATACTAGAGGAAAGTGAAATTTCATCATTGTCATCCGCATAAAGTTCCGCCTCTGTGTTATCTTGCCTCCGAATTCTCATCAAAGGCTTACCTTTGTAATCAGCATTAATAAGACGAGTAGAGAAGCCAGTTCCTATTGGGTTGACCTGTTTCAAACTTGCATTGTCAATAACGCAATTACTAGAACTAGTTCTAAAAGCTAAATCTGCTGTACCAATTTTTGTGAATGTTAAAGAATGACTTCCTACACTTGCAAAGTTTCCGTAAGTGTCTCCTGTTCCTGTGTCATAAACATTACACGTTTGGTCAGCTAATGTTAAAACATCAAGAGTAATAACATATTGTTTATTAGGTTTTAGAGTTGCTGCAATTCCAAGATTGCCTACAGAGCCTGTATGAGTAGCAACTCCTCCAGATATTGTCCAACCTGTTCCTGTTTCCCAACCTGTTCCCGAAGAAAAGTCTGGTGTTTGAACCAACTCTTCAGCTTCGACGCTTACATCGAGTGGTAATGTGGTTTGCTTTTCGGATTTAAAATCATTCTCTAGTTCACCATTGGAAACTTGGGCTGCTGTGTAGTCTGCCTCGTAGCTATCGTATTCTCTTCTGATGCGAGTTACAGGACTGTTATCCCTGCCATCTCTTAAACTTCTAAGACTGTGGGCTGCTTTGGCTCCCTTGAATTTGTCGAGAAGAAACGAGGTGTCAGTGAGCTTCTGGACTTGTGTGTCGCTCTTTTGCTTGATGAAGTAACGAAGTCTGCGTATCCAACCTGTAAATGGTTTTGAGTTATTGAATCTCGCTCCTATATTAAGTTTATTTAAAGTAGTTGATAGATTTACACTGTTGTCTTCTTCACCTTTGACTCCATCTTGGTAAACAGTATGTATATCTGTTTTGTAAATTTGCCCTAACTTGGTAATTTCTCCAGAAGTTATCAAAACATCACTTGCTTTTTTATCTCCTTGGCTAGAGCTACTTGAAACTATCTTTCCGTAAACTTTATAGGTAGAACCTGCCATCCAAAGTTCTAGCTCATCACTAAAACTGTTATTAGAGAAATTGTATATTCGGTTGAAGTTAGGCGTGTAATTTTTAAGTGCTTGTACTTCTGCCACAATAGTACCCTCAGTGTCCTTAAAGAATCCACTGAACGCTGTACCAGAGACAGTCGCTATGTCAGCAGCACGATCCGCAGTAGCTCCGTAGGTTGGTATGAGCGATGTTGGGAAGGAACCTGCTTCGAGTTGCGCCCCAAAGATGTATATACCAGAAACACCATCTCCTGTGTAAGAAGCCATAGCTCCGTTCTGAACGCCTATTCTAACAAAGTCTTCTATATTTGCACTTCCGTCATTTGTAATAGAACAGCGATACCAAGAATTTCCAACATCTACGATTTGTGCTGTATTTCCTGTACCTGTTACTGAATCAACTTGACCAGTTTCAAGGTTGAAGATAGCACCAAAATTTCCTGATTGTGTTAACATTAAGGAAGCTGTAGTGCGTTCCCCTTTTTTCATATAACACGAAAGAGTATGAGCCGAAGCTCCAATGGTAGGAGTTAAACTAATAAAATGAAAAGCATTTGAAGTGTCTTCCGTTAATTTATATGAACCATAACCTCCTGACGGATCAGTTATGTTTGATGCAAGTGTTAATAGGTTAACTGAGGTTCTAGCCCATGAATTTGTGAAGTCTTGAGACTGCACTAATAAATTCGTCCTCGCCTCTTCAATAAGTAATCCCTTTTTGTTTCCGTCTTTGTCGTAATCAAATCTTGGACCATAGTATGGATTATTATCGGTGATATTATAATCAGTTGGTTGAGTTTCAAAAGTTGCTTCTAATTGAGGGCCATAGAATAAAGTTGATAAATATCCTGTTGCTTTATCTGGTCTTACTCGGAAAGTAAATGAATTAGTTGTGACATTAGAAACAAATTTGAATGAGCATCGTACCCATCCGTTCCCTACATCCGTGAATGTAGCGTCCGTTGCAGTATAAACCCCTGCTGCGGAATTCAAACCCATTGTCCCATTCGAATGGACGTCAACATCGATTGTTGAAACAGGTGCATAAACTGGCGAATAGCTTCCATCACCAGTAATTGAAAATTGGAAAAGTTCTGAGTCAACTCTCTTAGCATAAATCGAAGCGACGTAGCATTGCCCATTGACTAGTGATACTGTTTTTTCAAATCTAGCGTTATTCTCGTGTTCGTCGGTCGCAGTTCCTTCCGTTTTAAAATATGGTTTTACAGCGTATGTGTTTAACTGCGCCCCGAAAAAGGTCATATCTTTTCCAGTATTTGAGGAGGCAGGGGTAGTAGAATCAGGTATTAGTCTAAAGGAAAGATTATTTGATTGAACGCCCGGTGTAAATTGAAAACTTACTCGATACCAACCGCCAGCAATAGATTCATATTTTATCGTGTTAATACTATCCGAAGATGCTGTCTCAAAAGCTCCACTATTTATTTGTACTTCTAGTCTTCCTCTTACAGGATAAGGACTAGAACCAGTAGTAATTGCATTATCATTTAATTGAATTCTAAATAAGCTTGAGGCGTTTGAACTCGGTACCTTAACGTAAACACTTGCGTAATAAACTTTATGTGCTGTGACAGATATCCCTGCAATTTCCCTGCGGTCTGCATTAGGATATTGTCCTGATCCTGATCCTGAAAGAGTAAAAGCTGCATTGCCACCAAATGGATCAGACGCACTAGTTGTCGTACAAGTAAAATTGCTATCTGTATCGGTTGTCCCAGCCCATTGATCTATCCTTTCTGATTTAGGAACAAGATTTTCTAAGCCATCATGGGCTTCAAGATTGAATGCAGATGTACCCCCAAAAGGATCTGCGCTATTACTACTAGCGATGTTAGAATCATCTAGAGAACTCCATTGAGAAAAGTCACTCGATTGCGTTAAAAGGTTATTTGGTGCGAATTTGAGATATCCATCAGACCCCACTTGCGTGGCATTACTATCCCTATCAAAATCTATGTCAGAATGCAGGAACCCTTTAAGAAAGTTATAATCCCTTCTTAAATCACCTAGACCACTAGATGAAGTTAGCTTTGTACCTAAACCTAACATTTATGCAGCTTTGTATGCTAATACTTTTCCGCTTGTAAGTTTAAAAGCTGTAATCTCTCCGTAAATAGTTGATCCAGCAGAAAAAATAACACCAGTAATAGTGTCACCACTTAACTCTGGCCATGTAAGTGTTTCAAATACAGCATCTTCAACTATGTTGATAGCTACAAATTCACCAGAATGTAAAGTGTCTCCTGATTCAAAAATCGCCCCATTCTCTCCAAAACTTTGTTTTTCAATTCTACTAGTTGCCATAATAAATATCAATTATGGCAACCAATGATGTCAAAAAGCATGTAATATCGACATTACATTGACTTGCATTTTAAATACGCATAGTTATACGTATGAAAAAAAGAGGACCAAAAAAAAGATCTTGGGTGAACCCTCATCCAGATCATGTTGTTTCGGTTAAACAGTTTTCTAGAGGAGATGTCCACCCTAATACTAAAATGATATTTTGGAGGTACCAAAAAAGGGAGGATGGCAACTATTACGCTAATTGGGTATCAAAGTCACAATTTGAAAAAAACAAAAAAAATAAAATCGCATCAAAAAAACGCAGTACTAAGAAAAACAAAATATTATTAAAAGAAAAACAGAAAAAGGAAATGGTTAGATGCCTTTATCCTGATTAAACGCCGTCTAATATATCTTCATAGCACTCTGAATATTCTTTAAGAAAATTTGCTATGCGATCAAGGGTTTCATAGTTCAGTTGATTTTTTGTTAGTCTTATCACCCTGTAACCTAGCAAAGTTGCTTCAAGATATTTTTCAGTATCCTTTATGAATCCACTGGCTCGATTGTGTCTTCCATAAACATGAATGCCACCTTCAACTTCAATAAGTGTTCTTGATGAGTGATGAACAAAGTCGGCTCGCCATTTGCGATTAGGGTGAAATTTAAATTCGTCTTCAAGACTTGGCCCTTTAATTGCCTTCCATATTAGTTGAAACTGTTTCTCTAATGAACTCTTTGCCACATGACAAAAAAGAAGTCAACTTCACCTAAAACCACACTTCCTCCAGATGTGGCTAAAAAAATATTATCTGCTGATTTGGCTAAGATTGTAAAAAAAGCAAAAGACCCAACAGCAAGGTTAACAGTAAGCGAAAGAAATCTTCTTTCACAAATGGCTGCTGGTGAAAACCCTATAGAGGACAAAGAGATAGCCCCTTCTTTCGTCACTTCAATTGCAGCGTTGTGCGGCGTTTTAGGAGTTGATCGTAAAACATACTATCGCTGGAAAAAGAAATTTGGAGACAAAATTCCTAAAAATAGGACCAATGGCACTTATGATGTGACTGCATGGCGAGAGTTTATGATTAAGCATAACCTTGCTGACTCAGCACTTACTACCACAACGACTGAGGAAGAGCAGGAAGACTTAGACACGCTCAAACGTAAAGATTTAGACGTTAAGGTTAGAGAAAGAGAATTTAAACTTTCTGTCCTTCGCGGTGATTATGTTCACACTGAAGATGTGAGGGAGGAATGGACGATGCAAGTTAAGGATGCAATTAAACTTTTAAGGGACAAGCTTGAAAATGAACTGCCTCCAATTTTAAGCGGCCTAGACGCCGTAAGGATTAGAAGAGAAATGGAGAGGGTTGTAGATGAATATTGCGCTGTGATGGCGCTTGCAGGAGATGACAGAGACACAAAATCACAATCAACAGAAGCTAAAAAAGATTTGGAGCCAAGCGTGGACTCCTCCAGATAGGAGATCATCATGGCAATGGGCAGAGGACAATGTATTAGCTGTTCCTTATTCCCCAATACCATCTCGATTTAGGTCAGAGAACTCACCTTGGATTAGAGAACCATTAAACGCTTTAACTGACGTTGAGGTGAGAAAAGTTCAAATTGTTGCTGGTATACAAAGCTCCAAAACTTTTTTAATGGAAATTGGAACTACTTACATTGTCACCAATGCCCCCGGGCCGATGCTATGGCTAGATCAAACAGATGAAGAGGCGAGAGACGAGTTAGAAAACAGACTTACGCCATTATGGAAAAGCACACCACCAGTTAAAGATCTCCTTCCTGGAAGAACTGGCAAAAACAGACACCGAGCAAAAAGAAATCAAATGGGTTTTTTGAATGGGATGACGGCTTGGGTGTTTGGTGCTCATAATAGAAAAAATCTGCAACGTAGATCAATAAGATGGCTTATCGGTGATGAAACTTGGGGTTGGCCATCTGGACACATGGCAGAAGCAGAAGCTAGAGTCACTGCTTTTGGTTGGCTTGGAAAAGTGTTTTTTAGTTCACAAGCCGGAGAGGCTGGGGATGATACAGATAGATCATATATGGCTGGTTCTCAGGAAGTATGGCATTACTCCTGTTTAAAATGTAATTTACAACAGCCTTATTTATGGGAGAACGTGGAGTGGGATAAAGAAGCAAAAGATGAAAATGGTGATTGGGATTTTGATAAGGTGAAAAGCAGCGCTCGAGTAGTTTGCCCTGATTGTCAGCACCCACATGATACAAATCAAATAAGGATTAGAAACCAAATGAACGACCCTGATAGAGGGGCCGGATTTGTTTCAAATAATCCCACAGCCCCGAGTGATTATCGAAGCTTTCATTGGAATGGTTTAGCATCAACTCCTGTGGGAACGTTGGCTACCATTTATTTAATGGCAAAAAAAAGCGCCAAGAAAGGTGACCTTGAACCTATAAAAATATTCTATCAAAAAAGACTAGCTATTCCATGGAGAGATTATTTTGAAGACTTTAAAATGGAAGTGGAGGCAAGTAATTATAAAGCAAACGAAGATTGGGATGAGGAAGCTATTATTAATCGAAAGGGACAGGTGACTGACAAACCAGTAATCCCCGACAGAGAGGATTTTGATAATGACGAGGATTATGATAAAGAGGTTAAAATATTTAACAATTTAAAAAGAGGATCAATTAGAGGCAGGACAATGACTGTTGACTGCCAGCGCGATCACTTTTGGGTTGTGGTTAGAAGCTTTAATAAAAATGGAGACTCAAGATTAATTCACTGGAGAGGAGGAAGGGAAGGTGATAACAGTGTGTTAACTTGGGAAGATCTTGATGAGATAGCGGAAACATTTAATGTGGCACCTAGGCTTGTTGCCGTTGACGCCGGATACGACACCTCAAGAGTTTACATGGAAACAGCAAAAAGAGGATGGACAGCCTTGATGGGTGATCAAAGAGCAACGTTCCAACATCGCATTAGAGACTTTCGGACAGGAGTAATGAGAAGTACGGAAAGGTTTTATTCATCTGAAAGAAGAGTAAACTTAGGCAGCGGATTGGTGGCAAGGGTTCATTATTATTCAAACTTAAACATCAAAGACATTTTAGCTCGAGTAAGTCAAAATCAAGATCCTGACGAAGGGACAACTTGGGAAGTTCCTGATAATGTTGATGACTTATATTTAAAACAAATGAACTCAGAGCAAAGAATTCAAAAAGGTAATAAATGGGTTTGGAAGCAAATAGGTAAAAGGCCAAACCACTATTGGGATTGCGAGTGTATGGCTATTACTTTATTTGTAATGTTGAAATTACTAGGAAGGGAATCTGTTGCTGATGGTGATTCTCAGGATGATATTGCACCCCCAGAGGATAAGTGATTTGGTTTTTATAACCCGTTAATAGACAACTAATTAAATTAGGAAAAATAATTGTTTCTTAATTGCGTTTTTTTATTGGGGTGCAACACCGCATCGATCTTAGGGGGTGAAATTTTATGAAATCCCTTTGTAATACATTTATTTTTAAGTGTTTCTGAAATTTCCTAAATTTAATTATTTCTCGCTAATTACAGCCATAAAGAAAGAAAGAAATAAATAATACTGCTTATAGCCCCCCCCTAAAGGGGGGGGCTTATATAAGCATTATTTCTGCTTTGGAGCAGAAAGAACACGCATTATTTATGTTCTTTCTTCCTAATGGCTAAAAGAGCGAAAGGGGTTGCAGACTCAAGGTGGTAACGTAGACTCAGGCAGAAGTAACTTTAGCTTGTTCTTCTAATCAAAGTCGCTCTTTGCTTGCAGGGGGCGGCTTTCTTTTTGACAGGATCAGAGTTTGTAAGCGCGACATTACAAACATGGCCACTGTACCCGATTACTCCATAGGATTTACACTTGAAGAAGTAGAAGCAATTCTTACAGCACAAAAAGCTGAACTTAAAAAGACATTAGCAAGCTACACGGAAAGTGGATCTCAAGTAGTTAAAAGAAGGATTGATGACATTCATAACGTCATTGCCGCTTGCCAAGCTGCACTACAAAAATTAGACCCATCAACTTATGGTGCGGATCAAAACACTTCGACTAGTCGAGTTATTGGTTACTTAGCAAGATAGCATGGGTTTATTAGACAGAATAAAAAACGCCGGGTCTGTTTTATTTGGAAGCAGTTTCGAAGGTGCTAATAATTCTCAGCGTAGAGGAAGAGTTCCAGGAGCCAGCCCAACAGATTTTAAACACGAATTTGAGGGTGGTACAAGACTCGAGATAGTCAAGAGGTCTAGATACCTCATGAAGAACAGTGGACTTCCAAGAGAACATCGAGACTTAAATGTTTTGTATTCTGTTGGAGATGGCTTGTCTCCCCAAGCTCACACCGAGTCTCGAGAATGGAATCGAGAAGCTGAAGCGTATTTTGCAGAGTGGTCTAGAAGAGCCGATGTAACTGAAAGGTTTAGCTTTTCTGATATACAAAAATTAGCTTCAAAATCAATTGATACAGATGGTGAGCTTTTTGTTGTAAAGACAAGAAACAACAGAACTAAAGAGCCAAGACTGCAACTGATAGAAACTCATCGTGTGGGCAACTTCATGGAAAGAGATGAAAACAATTGGGTGGACGGAATTAGGCTCGATGTAGCTGGAAGACCAACCGCTATACGAGTGCTGAGAGATACAGGTAAAACGCGAAGCATCCCTTACTCAGCAGTAATGCACTTGTTTGAGGCTGAGAGCCCAAGTGCCTACCGCCACCCTCCTATGTTTGCTCATTCTGTTAATCATATGCTTGATGAGACGGAACTTATTGCATTAGAGAAACACGCAGTTAAAGACAATTCAGATATTTCTCGAGTCTTGAAAACAGATAAAGGGCGATTAGACAACAGTGGTGATTTTAGTGCTACTGGAGGTACTGACACCGAAACAACAGACCCAAGGGCATTACAAAAAATACTTGGAGGAAAGTTAGTAGCTGTACAACCGCACGAAAGCATAGAAAGCTATAACAGTAATAGACCAAGCCCCACATTCACAGGTTTTCTAGAACACTTGAGAAGAGACAGCTCTCTTGGCAGTTTGCCTTACGAATTTGTTGTGGACCCAAGTGGAGCAACTGGCCCGGCAGTAAGAATGGTTGTCGCAAAAGCACAACGGAGGTTTAAGGCTAGAACCGATCTAATTGCAAACAAACTTGTAAAGCCAACTTGGTTTTATGTTGTTGGCGCCGCAATAGATAATGGCATTTTACCTTCCATAAAAAGCTGGTCAAACATCTCAGTTGGTGGCCTTAGAGACATTACAGTTGATGCAGGGAGAGACTCAGAATCGAACAGAAGAGATGTTCAAATGGGACTTAAATTACCTTCAACTTCTTACGCTGAACAAGGTGATGATTTTATAGATGCTATGGAGGCTAAAGCTCACTTGATACAATCAGTTAGAGATATTGCTAAAGCTCACGACATTGATCCTGAGTTGTTGTTCAATTTTTCTACAGAGAAGAATAACAGCGGTTCGGCAACAACTCCACCATCTGCAAAGTAGCATAGTTTTGTCATGTCTGACATTACAGCGATTGACATATAGCCATTAGCATATGGATAACGCCACTATTTACAATTCCCATTGGGCTATCACCCCAGAAGCCTTGCAAAACATTGCGTCATATGATGTTGAGAAATTAGAAGACCCAGTTCCAGAACCTCAAGAAGGCATGTCCTACAAGGAAGGTCTTAGTTCTTTTATGAAGCAATTTGATGAATGCATTCAACTTACAGAAGAAGGCGTAGGGGTGATAGATGTAAAGGGGCCGCTAATGCCTCACCCCGGCGCAGTTGAAAGAGTTTATTTTGGAGCAGTGGACAGTGTGCAGTTGGCAGATCTCATTAGAAACGCAGCAGACATGGAAGAAGTTAAGTCGCTTGTTTTGAATATTGAGTCACCCGGAGGAACAGTTGTGGGCACAGCGGAAGTGGGAGCTGCGTTAAGAGCTTTTAATAAAACAGGAAAAGAAAGCTTTGCATTTACTGACAGCATGATGGCTAGCGCAGCTTACTGGATTGGCAGTCAAGCAACCCAAGTTGTCGCAACTGAATCTGCTCTTGTCGGATCTGTTGGAGTTATACGACCTCATGCCGACATGACAGGCATGTACGACAAAGCAGGATTAAAGATAGAAATTTTTAGGGCTGGCAAATTTAAGGTGCCCGGGGCTATGGGAACATCATTAACTGACGAGCAGAGAGAAGACATACAGGCTGGAGTTGATGAGGTTCATAAAGAATTTAAAGAGACTGTAAACATGAAGCGCAAAGTGCCTGATAAGTACATGGAAGGCAAGGTTTACTATGGCAAAGATGCTCTTGATAAGGATTTTTTAGACAAAGTGGTGGAGGGACTTTTCAGCGTAATAGGAAAGGCCACCGCATCAGCCATACATCACGATGGAGTTGACAATTTAAACACTGTTATGAGCGAAGAGCCCAATAATAATATTGAAGAAGCCGAAGAGGTGAATGCCGTGGAAGAAATTCCTGTTGTTGCAGTTGAGAAAGCAGCCAATGAAAAAGTTGCTGAGACTGTTGACAAGGAAGAAGCAGATTTGCCCAAGGAAAACGAATCGAGCGAAGAGGATTCAGCAGAGGAAGGCAACGAAGAGCCAACTGAAGAACTCGCTTCTGAAGAGCCCAATGAAGAGGCTGTCGAGGAGCTTAACGCTGAAGATTTAGAAACAATCACATTGGAGGAAGATCCTTTATCTGTAATTGATGAACTTAAAGCAAGCCTTGAGGAGGCTAATGCCTCACTTGCTAGCTTTAAAGAAGAATTCAATAACAAGCTAGAAGAACTTTCATCCGAGAGAGCTGAAGTCTTAGCCCAAGAGAAAGCCGCCAAAATTGCCGCTGAATGCGGTGTTGAGGCTGCCGACGTAACAGGCGAGGACAAGGCAATCGAGAAGGAATCCAAATACGCACACATGAACGCCGCCGAGCTTTGGGAAGCATGCGCAAAGATCAATGGCGAAAATGAAAAACGTAAATTCTACCTCGATCATATACAACCCAGACAACGCTGAGTGGCGTTGTCACAACCCATAATTAAAAAATATGGCATCAAACACATTAGGTGGGATTAATCCTACCAGAATATCCCAGCTCTCTTTGGACGTCCTTAAAACAGTGGGCGTACCACTAAGAGCTTTTACAACTGACCTTACAGATGACGTTGCCGTTTCCGGCGATGTGGTCACTACACGTTTTGCAACTGTACCATCTACACAGGACTTTGACAGTTCAAAGGCCACAGGAAACAGCACAACCACAGCTCGCTCTGTTACTCTTAACAAGTACAAGGGTGTGTCTATTGGATTCAAGGACACTGAAGTTGCTTTCTCTGATGTTGATCTTCTTGATCTTTACATCAAGCCAGCAATTTCATCAATTGTTGATGGAATGATCAGCGATGTTCTTGCAAACGTTACAAGTGGTAACGGATTTAATGCTAACGAATCTGTTATTACCGCTAGTGCACTTGACTCTGATAAAGTTGCAGACCTTGCACAAGGTCTTAGCACTCGCAAGGTTCCTATGAGCCCAAGATCGTTAATTCTTAAGCCAAGTTATTACGTAACTTTGCTTAAAGATGCTACCTTCGTTGCTGCCTCTGATGGTCCTAGCGGAACTGGTCCAATTCGTGATTACAACTTACCAAGAGCACTTGGTTTTGATGTTTACGAATACAATGGAACTGTCCCAGCTAACGACATCAACATGGCAGGACTAGCGTGTGGAAAACAGGCACTTGTTATTGCAAACCGCGCCATCCCAACACCAAGCGACTGGTACGGAAATGTTCAAAACATTACCGACCCAGACTCAGGATTAACGCTTCAAATGCGTTCATTCTACGATGGAGTTGAGCAAGTATACCAGTTCGCCGCCCTATATGGTTCGGCAGTTGGTATCGACGAGTACGCAACAGCAATTGTTTCTTCCTAATTAGGAATAACTAATCACAAAGGGCGGTGGTGGACTATCCATTGCCGCCCTTTTTTATTAACCCGGATACCTTAACGTAGATAACAAAGGAAAAAAATATATGAGCTATAAAACTAGTATCGTAGTTATCGTTAAAAGCGGTAAAACAACCCTATCAAATTTTGACTCACCTGATGAAGCTGATGCGGCATATGTGAAAGCAAGAGATGATGAGGCAAACGACTTTGTCGGTTTTCTTAGAAAGCCTACATGGTACAAAAGAAGCACTCCAAAAACGTCGGCTGAAAATATTAAAAAAGAAAAAGAAGCCGTCGCTAAAAGACAAGAAGAACAAGAAGCCAGACAGGCTGAACTTGATCTTAAAAGAGCTAAAGAGGTTCTCGAGGCAGCACAAAAAGTGCATGACTCACTTGTAGCCAAGCCAGCTCCTGCTTCAAAAAAGAAAAAAGCTGTTAAAAAGAAAGAAGCTGAACCAGCTTCAGAATAATTTATTTTAACATTCACAGAAGCCACCTTGACGAAAGTTGGGGTGGCTTTTTTGCGTCTATTGACATCCACCTATTTGCAATGGGTAATATAATTCAGACAGCTTTAGCTGATGACTTCAAGGAGATGGTTGAGGAAATAGGTTATACCATCTCTTGGAACAATGGAACAAGTGCAAGTGATTATAAATGCATCGTTGGCGATCCAACTGTTTCTGTTGATTTGGAAACTGGAGGTTTTTTACCAGAAGGTGCTTTTCAATTAAAAATAGCAAGATCAGCATTTGGATCAGGCCCAGTTCCTCAAATGAATGACAGAGTCACTTTTGATGGCGATGTTTATAAAATCAATTCAGTAACTAATCGTCCTGACAGTGCCTATCTGTCTTTTACCATTGAAGCATAGTGAACTCTTCAATCGAAAACGCTTTAAAATTGTGGCTACAAAATGAAGGTATTAGCACAACCACAATACACACAGGTTTAACTGGAGATAACATATCTCAATCAGATCAATTTATTACTTGTTATGTGTCTGACAGTCAGCATGTCGTTGGTAAGCTGCACAAGACAAACATTGCGATTGTTGTAGTAACGCCACCACATTCAAATACTGCCAATAACGAAGCAACTGCTCTTACAGCACATCGAACGCTTGTGACCACTGTTACAGGGCTTATCGATGATTTCGACAACAATTCTTTAAGGACTATTTTTGATGCAAATACAAGCTACACCTTTAGTGGAGGATTTCTCAATTCAGAGGAAACAGGCATCGATGATGAAAGATGGGTTACTACCTTAAATTTCATGATAGGAGTAAGTCGGCCCTAGTGATTAGTTGACAACTTTTCATGTCTATATGGCAGCACATGTAGGTATAAACAATCAAAGCACTTCCGCATCTACGCTTTACGGAATCAATACGCCTTCGGGTGGATATACAAATGAAGCAACAAAAGAAGATGCTGTGGAGTTGGCAACAGTCAGAGATGAATCTGGGGTTACTAAGGTGTGTAAGCCTAAGAATTTAAAAACAACAACAACAACAATAAGAGGCAAAGGTGATGCTGCTTTGTCAGGAGTTAGCGCTGGTTCTTTTTCAAGTGGAACTGTGAAAGTTGTTGCCGCCAAACAAACTGAGAATAGTGACGATTTCCCAGATTTTGAAATTACAGGTCGTAAATATTCTAACGCATAAAAATTATGGCTCTTAATTTAAACGATATAGGAATACAGTCTAGCTTACCTTCAAACTTAACAACTTCTTCGTTTGTCGAATCAGTTGACTACGAAAGAAAAGCTGAAGAGGTTGTAGTTACCAATCATACCGGAGCCTTTGGTGCGGCTGAATTATTTGACCCAACTGTTGATGTGACTATTGCAGGAAAGGGTGACTTACACTCCTCAATTGTTGCCGGGGGAACTGATGTTGCCGCACTTCAAATTAACGGAGTAACAACAAACACAACTTCATCAGAAAACTCTGGTTCATTTGTTGTTACTAGTATTAGAACATCAGAAAGTGCTAGTGATTTTAATACTTTTGAAATTTCTGGAACTTATTATCCAGCCGCTGGTAGTACCAACCCATAATAAGTCAGGGGTGGCCTGTTAGCCCGGAACACAGGAACAATCACTGCCAATGGAAATAGGCAAAACACTTGAGATCATAAAGGACGATAAAAGTCCTTATCAAAGTCCAAATACACGGCTAGTTTCAGCAGCTAGAGCAGTAGGATTTAACTGGGGTATTGAAAAACCCTACATGGATTCAATCGAGAAACTTGAAGACGGCACAGCTAAAAGAACAGTTAGCTGGGTAATCGATGGCGATCAAAAAGTGCCATTTGTGTGGGCTCAGAAGAATGAAGATGGCATAGCTAGAATTAAAGAAGAAGAACTTACGTTTTCTGAATTTAGGAAAAGATACCTAGATCTTGAATGGTGCGCAGAAAATGATGATCACCCTATTTCTTACCTTAGAGCGGCACATAGGCAACACGCAAAAATGCTCAAGGCCATAAAAACTTTACCTCAACACACAGTAATCAGAAAAGGTAAAAGAATGGCTTCCATCCCTACAGACGCATCTGATGAGGAGAAAGCAAAGATACTAAAAATGTTGGGTTAATCCAACGCAACCAAAATCACACATGAGCCAAGAATCAAAAGATAATTTTGATGCCATAATCGATGGCGAAACAACAATCGCAGGAATAACCTTACGTCCATTTACTTTTGGAAGTATGACTCTTTGCAGGAAACTGGGACTTACAATATTTACCGGGGATAAGGACAACGAACTAAATGACACTGATCAGCTAGATCAACTTTGTACTTTTTTTTGGATGCAATCAAATCCAGTTAAAGAGGTTTTAGCCTCAGTTAGGGATGAATCATGGAAAGAAAAAGTAGAGGACTTTTCACATGAAATCCCAATGCATGAAATGGGAAAACTCATGGATGAGATTACCAGGATAAGTAATCTTGCTCAAGAGGCAGCAGTGGATGTTATTCCAAAAGACAGTGATGCCGCTGAAGAAGGCGAACCGGGAAACTAATAGAGCCAGCGTGGTGGGCCGCTTTTGTCTATACGCTGGCTAAAGGCAGAATCGACAGGGACTCAGAATACTGGATACTTTGGGAATTACCACTTAGCAGGGCGTTATCTTATCAACACTGCTCACTAAGAAGTAATGGCCAATGGACAGTGCCGTTAGATCGTCCGTTAGAGGAAAAGTTTGATTTAGCCGTAAAAGCACTCGAGGAATTGCAGTCACAAGATGATGAAGACTGGGTTGCGGATGACTTCGAGGATTAAATATGAATGGCGTTGTAAAGCTCAACAGAAAAAAACAATCTGAGTTTAATAGAACTTTAGGTGAGTTCTTTAAAAAATCAAAAAGGAGCATTTATGAAATTCTTGAAGAGCAAGCTAGAGGAATAGTCATTAAAACAATTAGGCGAACTCCTCCCATGTCAGGAAAAAGGCAAGGCACTACAGCAAGAAAAAAAGGGGAAGAAAATGTTAAAAAGCAAATTTCAAGAGTTTTAAAAGGTGTACATGCAAGATCAAAAGATGGTAAAAAAGCCAGAACTGTAACTCAATCGCAAATGCGAGCTTATCATGAGAAGTTCAGAAAAGCTGGACAGATCAGAGGAAGGGGCAGAAAAAAACAACTAAAAGTTACAAAGGCAGCACTAAATAAATACATTAGATCAAGACAGAAAAAAGTAGGTTCACTAGCTGCTGGATGGGTGAAAGTAGCAAGGCAATTCAAAGCTGGGCAAAGAAACATTCCGGCATGGGTACGAAGACACAACATGCCGTCAGTGGCTCGTGTAAAAATATCAAACCGAAGGATTAACATTAGATTTACAAACCAAGTTAAATTCTCAGGCGATCTAGAAAAACATGTGCGAGCTTTAAATTCTGCGCTAAATGCTCAGACCAGAGCAATAAGAAGAAGGCTCGAGTTTAGTGTAAAACAAGCAGCTAAACAGTCTGGCCTGTAGTTTTGACACTTTGACTAGATTGTGGCAACTCTTAGTGCAGAATTAGATCTCAAAATAGCTGAATTCAAAAAAGGATTGGATAATGCGCAAAAAAGCGTAAATCAATTCAATCAAAAAATGAAAAGAGCCGTTGGGGATTCTTTGCTCAAAGGAGGCGTTTTTGGTGGTCTTAGACTTGTAACTGGACTCATAAAAGGAATAGGTAGAGGCGCCTTTGGAATTGCAAGAGCACTCCTTATTCCGATCACTGCGGCAGCTATCAAGGCTGGTAATGTGGCTAGAGATATTATACGAGGAGCTATCGAGCAATCGATGCAACTTGAAACTTATCAAATGCGATTTCGAGTTTTAACTGGATCAAGCAATCAAGCTGACAAGGTTATAACAAATCTAAGAGAAGACGCACTAAGAACTGGTGTTGCAGTTTCAGCAATGGCTGAAAACGTTGGCAAGTTTATGGCTTTTGGGTTTAACCCCAAAGACGCATTGCAGCTCAATAAAGGTATACTTGATGTTGGCGGATCTGTCGGATTAACAACAAGAGATATGAAACTTCTTGGTGTTGCTCTATCTCAGGTTGCCGCTAAAGGGGTTGCAAACATGGAAGAACTTAGACAGCAAATTGCTGAAAAAGGAATCCCTATATTTAAAGCTCTTGAAAAGCAGTTGGGTGTAACTGGTGCCGAATTGAACAAGATGATTCAAGAAGGCAAGGTAAGTGCGGATGAGGTTTTAGATTTATTCAAAGCCGTTCCAGCAGGAGAGGGTCCGTTTGCCAGATTTGCAGGAGGAGCTGAAAGAATGGCTACTACATTCCAAGGTAGAATTGGAGTGATGAAAGCAAACTACGCTGAGTTTTTAAGAATGCTTGGAGCTCCAATAATCGATGCTCTAAAACCTTTATTAGACAGAGCAGTCGCAACAATAAAAAGACTTGAAGGACTTGCTCCGAAGATAGGAGACTTAATTGCAAAAGGATTAGATTATGTTTTAGCAGTGGTGGACACCCTTGCAAGCATGCCTTTTGATGAAATTATTAATGCATTAAGAGACTCAATTAAATTTATTGGTGAGTACTTGATGCAAACGCTTTTAGCGGCTTTCACAGTTGTATCAAAAATGGTTTCCAATACAGGTTTTTGGGCTCCTATATTTAGAGTTTTTGGTCAGCTAGCACAGTTTTTAGGGACGGCAATATTAACTGCAATACAATCTGCTCTTGGAGGTAATTTCTTAGAGGATTTAGTTAGCGGTAAAGGTTCAAGAAAAATTGATGAGTTCTTAGGTAGACTTGGAGGAAGTTTTGCAAAATTGTCAGATGCTATTTTAGGAACTGACATTTACGATGATGACGTTTGGAAAAATTTGAGCAGGGAACAGGAGAGGGATATGGCTCAAATTAATGAAAGAGCTCAGGCTAGAGGAGACTTTATAAAAAATTTAAAAATGCCTGTGTCTGAGGATTTTAATATTGTAGATCAATTTAAAGAAGCCATGAAGCTTTCACCCATACAAGCTGAAATGTCTGACAGTCTGGAGGCTATAGTTACTGATATTGGAACGAGAATGTGGTCTAATTATTCTAATAGAATTAACAATAGGCTAAAAGATGAAGGGGGAATTGTTGAACCTGAAATGCAAAAAAAAGAGAAAGGCGATATGATTCCTGCAATTAATTCAAGACTATCTCAAGCCATAAATACAATCGCAGGAAGGTCAGCTTATGCAGTGATAGCCCAAGAGGCTATTAAGGCCAACGCTAAACAGGATATAGCTAATGCACATTTAAAAGAAATAAGAGGTGGAATAAACAAACTCACATCAATGAAATCAATGGAGAGTCCTCAATTAGGTAAAACCAGATTCGCATAATGCCAGTAGAACCATTTAAAATGAGCGGCCAACAAGGGTCGCAAGATAAACAAGGTGTTGTTGAGTGGACTGTGCCTTATTACGTTGAAACATTATCTGAAGTTTTTAGCGTAGGAAAAGAAGCTCCTATGAAAGGGTTGAAGGAAACAAGTCGAGATTGGTCTGACATCGAGGGTGCCGGAGTGCAAGTTGAAGTTAAGTACGAAGGGTTTGTAACTGAAGATGAAGAAGAAGATCCAGAAAAAGCCGAGCCTGTCTTTGAGTGGGACTCATCATTTAAAGAAGAAAGAATCGAAGCTCATCCACTTTTTCCTGATATTGAAAAGTTTTATAATGGTAAATATGATGAGGAGGAAAATGTCACTAGATTTCCAAAATTCATGGGTGGACAAGCTGGACAGATAAAAGGTTTAGGAGGAAATAAAAATAAAAAGAAAAACCCGATGTTTGGAGTGGAAACATTTATGTCTCTTTCGGTTAATTTTAAAAAGACATATTTAAGAAAAAAAATACCACCAGAGATTTTTCAGAACATCGGAACTATTGCGAAATCTTTGCCAGATGGATATCCAACACCAATAGGAAGGGATTGGCTTGTTATGCCTCCTAAAATTTCAGAAAAAGGCGAGATATATCAAATAACAGAAGAGCTGCTTCTATCAATGCCCGGTGGATGGCCTAGAGAAGTATACAAACTTATTATTATTTAATGCCCGACATCGAGGACATTAAAGCTAAAAAGGGAGACTTGGTTTTACCTAAATGGAAAAACCTAATCGAATTCATACGGAACACAGGAGTGGTGACTGGCCCGGGAGTCAGGATACGTCAAGGACCAAACGGAACTTATGTATACGCAGAAAAAACCATATCTTC
>VTLG01001855.1_pt1 | contig 23099 bp, 13 predicted proteins | sample 4694571 | NCBI WGS metagenome assembly VTLG01 (sample SAMN12604809, study PRJNA352737) | marine metagenome | biome: ENVO:00000447; feature: ENVO:00000209|ENVO:00000569|ENVO:01000036; material: ENVO:00002151; isolation source: viral sequences binned using virsorter ...
ACTTGGTTTGATCAGCAGTTGCACTAGCTTCAATACCATTTAATTTACTGTGGTCAGCATCTGTAAATACATTGCTATCACTAGCACTCTCAACAAGTGTTCTTATTTCTGCTGCTGTTTGATCAGCAGTAGCACCAGTTTCTATACCATTTAATTTCGTATGATCAGCGTCAGTGAAGACGTTTGAATCACCAGCATTTTCTACAAGTGTTCTGATCTCTGCTGCTGTCTGGTCTGCGGTAGCACCAGCTTCTATACCATCTAATTTTGCACCATCAACAGATAGATCTCTTCCATCAAAAGTTTGACTAGAGATAAATGTTTGTGCTCCTGTAAAAGTGTTAGCACCTAATCCAGCTAAGTTTCCTGTCGCTGTTACTCCACCTTGCCACGCTGATCCGTTATAAACTCTTAGCTCATTTGAAGTCGTATTAAAGGCAAGATCTCCTTCATCGTTATTACTTGTCGGATCACTACTTGCAACACGATACCTAGCACCAAAATCGTTTACTGTACCTATATTAGAAGCTACTGTATTTACATTTGCTATTGCTCCTCCAACAGTATTTACATTACTAATTGCTCCTGCGACAGTGTTAATATTGCTTGAGTTAGAGTTAACAGAATTAATATTGGAACTGTTTCCTGCGACTGAGGTTACGTTAGAACTAATACCTGCAACAGTAGTTACATTTCCACTTATTCCAGCAACAGTATTGATGTTTGAGTTATTAGCAGCAACTGTATTAATGTTGGTAGAGTTGTTACCAACTGTGTTTATGTTTGTAATATTGCCAGCGACAGTTGTGACTTCTGTTGCTTTAGGAGTTAAACGATGGAATGTATAGGTATGAAGTGTTGATGTTGTTTCGACAATTCCACCAAAACCAGCAGCTAATACTGTTGATCCACATCCTGTAATCGTTACTGTATTTCCACTGCCTGCTCCGTTTGCAATAGTGACACTTCCACCAGAGGGAGTATGAGAAGAAGCAAATGCTTTGACACTAACTAAAGTTCCAGCACCATTATTTATATCAGGGTTTGCAGCAGGGAATGATGTTTCATTTGCTATCGGAACAAAACCGCCTACTTCTTCAACAAGATCAGTAATCCGAGCATCTATAGCTGCTGTAGTTGCAATCTTGTTATCAGCAGCAGACCATGTTTCACCAGACTGAATCTCTTCTCCACTAGATAAGTTATAGAATCTTGCGTCTGCTTCTGTTTCTGTGTAATAACGATTGTCAAGTTGACCAGCGTTAAGTTCAGTTTCTGTGTAATACCTGTTATCTAAGGCTCCAGCAATTATTTCTGAATCACCTACTGAATCAGGTGCTAAGTGAGAAGCATCTAAGGGTGAACTGGCTATTAGTGTTTTTATTTCTGAGGCTGTTTGATCGGCTGTAGCGTTGGCTTCTATTGCGTTTAATTTTGTGTGATCAGCATCAGTAAATACATTTGAATCAGAAGCACTTTCTACTAATCCTCTGATTTCAGCAGCAGTTTGATCGGCAGTAGCTGCTGTCTCTATGCCATTAAGTTTGCTGTGATCTGCGTCTGTAAACACATTAGAATCACTAGCTGCTTCTACTGCTGCTCTTATCTCTGCATTAGTTTGATCAGCAGTTGCATTGTCTTCGATATTTCCTAGCTTGTTAAATCCGCTAGTAGATAAAGCACCTGGGTTAGATCCAGATGCTAATTGTAATTTACTACCTGTGATTGCAGCACTTCCGCTTATATCACCATCAACGATTGTTCCATCTAAGATTTGAGTAGATGTAATACTACCAGCACGTTCTAGGTATGCTTTTGTTACTACGTCTTGTGCTGCTGTTGGGTCGCCTACTCCTGTTACTTTATTAGTTCCCATTGCCAGTGCACCTGACATGGTATCTCCTCCTTTATTAACTTTTAAAGCATCGTTTGTATCTACATAATTTTTAGTTGCTGCGTCTTGTGCTGCTACTGGATCAGCGACATCAGTTAATCTTTGGTCGTTTAAAGTTGGAAGACCAGTTGCTTCATCAACAGTTACCGTTCTGTTTTGACTATCTTTTAACTCTTGGTCTATATATAAACTCTGTAAAGCACTGGTATCTAGATCGTTAGCTGTAAGTGTTGAACCATCTGCGTAATCGACAATAGGAGTTCCTAGTGAAGAGTTTCTTAGTACTTCTACTCTTAAGTTCGCTGACGCTATTCCTGTATTCAGTCGTATAAGTTTAGGAGATACGTTAGTTATTACTTGGTATTGATTAGATCCTGATCCTCTAGTGATCTTGTTGTAGTTGACGTAAACCTCAATATGATCTTCTTGGATATAAGGGAAGGTAAACTGGAAGTCAGTCGTACCCTGTGCTGAAGAAGAATTGACTATGTACGATGCTGTGTAACTCATGGCTTCCGTTTACTGGTCATTGTACTGATTGTATATATTCTGTCGCACTAACCCTCTTTTTGGTACCTGCTTTTATTTTTGATGGGTCTGATTGCTTGGCTCCAAACTTAACAGCAAAGTCTTTATCTAGCTCTTTTAGTACCTGAGTTGCTTTTGTAGGCAGTACTTCTAGTACATAGGGATTTTCAGGATCGTTAATAAACAACCATTTAGCGTTCTTTCTAAATTTATTAAAGATAGGTTGTAGCATCTCTGCTCTTGCTGATCTTGTTAACTCATCACCTTCCACTTCTGGAGGTTGCTTTAAATAAGCATTTGAGTTCATAACTCTGAATAACTCTTGAGATAGAGTCATGTTTGATGTTGGATCAGGGTATTGAGAAAGATATTTAAGGTATTGATCGTATCCTTCTGTTGTTAACTTTGTTCCTGGTTGGATGTCAGCAGGGCTAGGTGGTACATATCTTGTTCCGAATCCTCTTAATCTCATTAACTCAGCAGTTACATAATCATTCTTGACAATCTCTTCATGGCCTGTTCTACCTGTTACTTCAGGCAATGCTCCTACGACTGGTATCGCAGAATAAGCTATTGGCAAGTGTGTAAGAACAAAAGCTGATGTAAGCCTTTGTAGCCAAGGCTCATCATCTAAAGGCATCTCATCATCATGTAAGAAGCCAGCATTGTATAAAGGATCTCCTGTTACCCAGTTACGTCTAACAGGTAATGTCTGTGACCAGAAAGGAGTATTCTTTTTGATCTCTGTTAAGAATCCTTCTATTAATGGAAGTTTAAAAGTTTTTCTATAAGGGTAGGTTCCTCCAATATTTTCAGAATCACCTTCCCATTCCCAAACCATTCCTGCTTTTCCTTGTCCAATCTCTTCATCAATAATCTCTCCACCAGCACCAGTAGAAGCTCTCTTGTATGGATCAATCATTTGAGTTAACGCTCTAACTCTTGAGCTATGAGGGAAAGCACTAACGACCATTTTATTAAGCCATCTTTCTGTCCTTGTAACTTCTCCTACTCTCTTAGGTCTTGCAAACCCTGCTCCAGTTTGACCCCATGCAGAACCTGTTAACGGTGTTACGACACCATCTAAGAAATCTAAAATACCTTGATAATAACTTGCCTGAAGATTTCCTTTGATGACTTCCCCTGCAAGGTTAAAGACTAAAAGTGCTGATGCTTGTTCTCTTTGCTGATGTGTCATTGATACGCTCATATCCTTGAAGTCAGCCATTGTCCTTAAGATCGTTGCAACTGGTTCATAAGCTCGATATGACTCCCATTGTGACCATCTTTGAATACCATCTTCACCTATAAATTTCTTTCTAAATGACATTGGCCTCATGTTTCTTGCTTCCCATAAGCTTCTGCTTTCGTTATTTAATGGGCCAGCACCTGTGATTTGAATATCGTCATTATCTAGTAACTGAGAGAAGACAGTCATAGCCACTGCTCCTGTTGCTAGTTCTGACTTCCAATGATTAGAGAAGAAACTAGATTCATCGAAAGCATCTCTGTAGAAAGTATCGACAGTGAAATTTAAACCAGGAATTGTTCTGGCTGCTTGTTTCATTATTTCTGCTGGTGATCTAACGAAAGGTTGAATTTGTGTAGCAAGCCAACCAAATCTTTTTCTTTGCAGACCAGCCCATATAGAAGGTAAGTATGACCATGCACCTGTCATCGAAGGTGTCTTCTCTCCTGCTAATGGTATATTTGTCGCCTCTCCTCTTAATTTCCTAGACAACCAACTATTGTTAGCCCTGTATTTGAATTGATCTATATCAGCAGTACCTTCTATGTATTCCAAAGCAAATTTATTAATTGCATCGAAATCGTTAGGGTCTATTCCTGATTGTCTGGCTAATTCTTGACCATAGGAGAAAGATCTATTCTCCATTCTTGCTCTTATATCGTCTGTAAATGTAACCATCCGACCAATTTTTAATGCAGTTGGATGAGAGTTAATTGCACCTGTAACAGTTTTGCCATTAACAATCGCATCGTGAGTAAAGAAATCAACCTTTGCTTTAGCCCATTCTTCTGCGTAGGCCCAAGCATCTAATCCTTTTAATCCTTCTACAAGTGCTTGTTCATATCCTTCTTCTGCTCCTATTGCATACAACATACTATTTCCTACTAATGACTTTTGGAATGTCTCAATAGATGCTTGTGCTCTTACGTCAAAGGTTGCAAATTTCCAGTAAGCATCTCCTACCATGATCGCTGTTGGATCATTAGTCATTGCTCTTAATGCTTCTGCCTCGTTAAGATTGAAAGCACCTCTCTTACCATCTAGCTTGATAGGTTGACCACCTTCTGCTTGTTTAACTGCTGCTGCAATATTTCTGTTGTTATCGTCAAATGCACCTGGATGCCTGTAAGCATCAAAATAAGTTTGTCCATCTCTAAATGCTTTTGCTGCTAATTTCAATGCTCCATAATGTTGTAAGAATATTTGTCTATACCAAATAGCAGTAATAGGTAGTCTTGAAGTAAAAGCTTTTGGATCAAATGGTATTAATGATCCTTTAGGGAAAACAGATTGATTGAATAAATCTAAGGCTGGCTCCATTAATATCCTTGTATAAGGAATAGCCGACTGGATTGCATAAGTTGAACCAGCACTAAGAATAGAACTTACTTTGTGAGTTCCCAAGCTCTTCATAAACAGTTCAAACTTCTTACCTCTATCAGTTTTAGAAGCTAAAGTTCCACCACCTATTTCATCTTTTTTAGTTGTAATTGCATCTTCAAGATCTGCTGCATCTTCAAGATCTGGGCCTCGCATAATACGGTCAATCGTTCCGATACCTTCACCGTCTTTGTAAGCAGAATCTGCAATAACATTTGCTATTTCATTTACTTTAGACTTAGCTCCTGGCCCCCATTTACCTGTCGCCATTGCTTCTTTTACATCATCACCAAATACTTTTCCAAAGCTGACATTTTCTATATTTTTAGGATCACCAGCAGCAGCAGCAACAATGTCATCTCTTTCTGCAATCATCTTTGTTATATCTAAATCATAGACAGGTAAATATTCTCCATCTGGAATAATATTAATATCTGAAATATCACCTATCTTTGCTTGTAAAGCTCTAAAGTTTTGGCCTAACATTCTTGTTATCTGTTGATATTGTCTAAAATATTTAAGAGAAGTAGTTGTAGCTTTTTCTAATTCAGCGACAGATTTATTCCAATTTAATTGTCCATTATTCATTGCGTTCATTACGTTTGCTGCTTTAGTTCCTGCTTCTTTTCCTAAAGCGTGAACTGCAACTCTTAAGTTAAAAATTCTCTTAACAAACTCTGGATTGTTTCTAGCAATGTATCTTAATAATTTAGTTGATTCATCTACTTCTCTTAAATTTAATCCGAAAGTATTTAATTCTTTTAATGCGTTTTCAGCCATGATACCTATATCAATAGGAGCCATGCCTGTTGCTGTAACTCTATCTGTTGCGTCAGATGCAGCTTTAAACCATGCTTCAGAATTTAAGTCTCTGTCTGCATATAATGTTTTACTTTTGCCAGCACTTTGAATATTAATAATATCTTGCATTGAATATCCATAGGCATCTAATAAATCTAATTCACCTGTCTTTACTCTCTCTAAGTTATCTACAAAATTGCGAAGGATTTCATCTGTCATTTGTGCATTAGTTCTAGTTTCACCTGGTCTATTAGGATCTCCATCTACATTCTTATCTCTATTAAAATCAGGTAAATCAGCAGTTGAACTTGGTGCATTTCTCCCGATTGAATCATATTCAAGCTTGGTGTTTCTATATACCTTTGAATATCTTTGATTAACAAAGTTATTAAAGATTTTATGAGTAGCATTAATTCCTAATTCTGCTCTAATGTTATTAAATATCTGATTAAAGAATGAGAGGACTGACTCAATAACAGCACCTAAAGTACCAGGTTCAGGAGGTTCTATAAGTTCATGTGCTGACCATAGATCTAACATTCTTTCTGTAAAGTATTCATCAATATCTTTATATCTATAATTTGCTTCTGTATATTCTCCTCTCTTAAATGCTTCTAATTCTGGTTTTGGTAAACTTCCTAGATACTTTGCTTGTTCACGTTTAAATTCATTCCTTAATTGATTTACTTCTACCTTTGGTAAGAAGCGAGAAAGTGTATGCCAAAGTTCATGTATTGCAGTTTGTTTAAATTGTTTCTTTTCAATAGCTTCTTTCTGAATAAGTACAACTTTTCTAAGAAAATCATACCTACCTTTTTGAGGTAAGTTATCTAATATTTGTGGTGCTATATCTTGAAACTTTTCTCTTCCAATCTTATCCATAAAATCAAGAGCCTTCTTCATATCACCTGCTGGTACTTTCTTAGAGGTAGCTAGTTTTTCCCAAGCACCATAACCTCTACGACTTAAATCACCTGTATTGTCGAACCATCCTTGCTCGTAAGGATTCCATGATTTAAAACGAGTGGAGTAGTCTGGACTCTTCTTACCTGTACTTTCAATCCTAGTTTGAAATTCTTCAGTAGTTAATTTAGTTTCGACAGGATCATTTATCTTTGCTTGGTTTTCTTTTATTGCTGCGTTATTTTCTTTAATAAGTTTATTAATTGCATCTGTAATAGGTTTGCTTTTCTTTTGGTAATCTCTCCATTTCTTATAAGCAGGAGTCCATTTTTTCTTTGTAAGATCTCCTGGGTCAGCATAAAAACTTTTACCTTTACCTGGTTTAGGTGGAGGATTGCCTAGTGCTTTTAATTGTGCTGTTAGTTGATTAATAGAATCTCTATATTGTTTGCTTACATATTGTTGAGCAACAGTTGGTGTTGCTCCTCCTTTCGTTGGTGGTATCTCTGTTACTGGTGGAGGTGTAGGTACTACATTCTGAGTTGGTGGCCCTCCTGGTATTTGTTTTGTAGGAGGTGGTGTTGGTTGATCTCCCAACATTTGAGTGATCTGTCTATTGGTTGCAAGTTTCCCTGCTTCCATTCTTTTTCTCCATCCTTGTACTCCTATTAACAACTCTCTTTCAGGTCTTTGATCTTGAGGTAAGAGGAGATTGTTTACATCTCTAAGTGCTTTTTGCACACCTTCTTCTGTCGCAACTCTTGCAACATTTAATAAGTTAACTAGATCACCGACAGTATCTATAGGTTTTCTTGGCTTGCCTTTCCTGTCTGGAGCGACAAACTTATTCATTGCTTCTTCTAGTCTGTTAATAGCAATGAAAGCTTGATCTTCAAAGGCAGCAGTTCTTAGGAATAAAGAAAGAGGTTGTTTCTGATCTGCTTGTTGTAATGCTTTAGGTAGTGGTAGTTCAGGTGCTTTATATCTTTGTAGTTCTAAGGCGTGAACAATAGGATTCTTTGCTAGTCGTTCTGCTTGTGCTTCTATCTTTGCTTCTATCTTTGCAACTTCTACACTGTCAGTTCCAAATTCTTTTGCAGCGTCTGCTAACTGTTTAGTGAAACCATTTGCCTTTGCTACTTGTGTCAACAAGTCAGCAGTATCAATAGGTTTGGCTGCAATAGTATTTAAAGTTCCTCCTAATGTGAAATCTATTCCCCATCCTTCTACTACTTGTTTAAATCTACGTTCTGTTTCTGTGTCATCAGGGTCAACAATTAAAGCTTTAGCAAGAGGGATGTTGTTTAAAAAGCCAAAGACTTCACTATTTGCTGCAAGTGTTATTAAGTTTCCTTCCCAAGGATCAAACCCAAAGAAGTCTATTGCCATACCTTTTCCTTCTACTGTTGATCTAAAACCTTGACCAACAACAGGGCCAGCAACCCTACGTCCTATAAACTGTGCAGCTTTTCCACCTCCTAATGTTGCTGCTGTTTTTGTCGCAACTGCTGATTGTATTGTCTTTTCTGTCTGTGCAATTTTAGAACCAATCTTGCTTGCTTTTACAAGTGCTGGAACCTTGGAACTTTTTAAAGCCCAGTTAGCACCTTTTAATGCTTTAGATAAAGCAACCCATTCAATAGCAAATTGACCGACACCTGTACCAAAATCTTCTAAGCCACTTAACCAAGCCTCATCGTTATTTGCTTTTGTAGGTTTCCATCCTCCTAAACCTATTATCGGTTTATCAGGTTCTGCTTCAGTTGTTGATGTCCCTTCAGGTGCTATGCCTGTTACTTCTCCTAAATATCTAAGTGAATCACTGGTTTCTTGTAATGCTCCAACGGCTGCATTGTGAGCCATTCTAGGAACAGTTTTTAAACTACCGACAATAAAGTTATCGTCACTTTCTGCTCTAGTTGCACCAGCTAATGCTCTGTTGAATTGACCAGCAAAACCACTACGGTCATCAGAATGAAGCGTAGGAAGAAGAGCAGCGTGACTACCCTTCTGTCTCATTTCATCTTCTTCTAAATATTCATACCCAGTAGAGCCATCTTCTCTCGTTACAAGTGTAAGTCCCATAATTAATAAAGATCGGAATACTCATTGGCTATGGTTTCTATTGTATCCACATAGTTGGGATTAGTCGCATACCCACCATCCTTCAATATTTGAATTGCTTCTTTTCTTGTTTTTCCTTTAGAGCTTCCTTTTCTTCCTTGAAAGTCATCGTTCCATTCTTTTTTGTATTGCTTTAAAGCGTCTTCTATTGTGTCGAAGTTTTTGAAATAGTCTTTAATTATAACTTCTTTACCATTAATAATTTCAGAAGTAGTAACTAAAGTTGCTTTGCCATCTTTTACTTCTTGAGGTGTTGCTTTTATTCCCCAGTAATTGTTTTTACCACTTGGATCTAGACCCCATGTTGATTCTTCTCCCATTTGAGCAGCAGGTATCTCTGGGAATTTTATGCCTACTTTTTTAGCTGCCTCATAAATAATAGGGAAATTAGTTTCTGCTCTTTTTATATTATTTTCATCAGTCGAAAGAGTTATTTTCTTTTCAACTTTTTTTTTAGGTAATACTCCTTTTAAATCTGTGCTTGCAACTAATGTTCCTTCTTGTGGCATCCATGAAGAATTTGCAATTAATTTCTCATCTGTAGTTTTGTTCCTTTCTCTATCAAGAATCATTGCTTGATCGTTTTCTTTATTGAATTTATTTAATAGTCCTTGTCTAAATAAAGGATTCTTCATGTTCTCTATATTTTTTGTAGACAATCTATTGATAATTTTTTGTTGAAGATTCATAGGCATATCTTCTCCTGTATGTGCTCTGTATTGATGCAAAAAGAAATTAAGAGGTTGAGTATTTGTTTTCTTGAGAATTATATTTAGATCGTGAGCATAAGGAATCCAACTTGATTGAGCAGCTAATGCTTCTATCTGTTCTAAGAAAACATATTTTTCATATATAGGCTTCTCTTTTATCTCTCTACTTAGTACAGCAGATGAACCTAACTTACCTCTTCCTTCTCCTATCTTATCGATTATGTGCCAAGGTGTTTCTGCGAATAAAGTACCTCTTTGATTGAAAGGAGTTGTTTCGTGAGATTCTGGTGCTGCTGGATCAACAGGTGTAGCACCTCCATATCCTGAACCTTCATATACAAACAATTCATTTGTCCTTTTAGTTAAATAGTTATTTAAATAAGGATCACTCCAAAGGGCGACATTATTGAGATTTACAGGTTTACCTCCACTCGAATATATCCCTTTGAATTTCTGTGTTAATTCTATTCTCGCAGCATTTTTTGCATTAGTTGTTGCATCAACTTGTGCTCCTTGATCGTTTGCAAAACCAGCAGAGAAAGTACGAATATAATTATATTCTTTTCCACGACTTGATATTTGATCAGAAGAGAAATCAGTCCAGTGTAAATTAGTTTGATAGACAGGATCATTAGCTTGATTTGCTTTATCTATTAATAAATCAATATCGTCATACATTTTCTTTAAACTTGTCGGTGTTAAGTATTCACCAGGCAACGCCTTTGCCATACCTGTCTTGTAGGCATATTGTCTGGAAGGAGCCAGGTCTGGTCTAAGAATAGGTTCTCCTTCTTTTATCTTTCCTTCTTTAACTAAATTATTATAGTAGTCACTTAATTCTTCCCATTTGTTAATAGCAACTTCTACTTCATCAGAGGCTAAAACAAACTGTTCATTGTCTGAATAAGAAGTATCAGGTGCTATGTAAGTTGAACCATCTTGTCTTGTAAATGTAGGCACTGTTGTCTCTCCATCTTTTAGTTCTATTGTTTCTCCATCTTCACTTTTCTGAACATCTGATTCTTTATTAGTTATTTGTTCATAGAGCGTTAGATAAGGATTTTGGTCTGGTCTTTCTTTGGCCTGAACATTGAACTTAACAAATTGATCTTTAGTACTAGCCCAAAGCTCTCTAATATCTGCAAGTCTTTGCTGCTTTGTTCCTTCTCCTGCCCATATTTCACCAGAGCGTAAGACAGTGCTATCTAATAAACGTGCAATTCTAAGATCTTCTTCACCAGAAACTGTGTCGTAGCCTCCTCCTGTTACACCTAGTAAATCAAGTTTTGCTGCTTCCTCTAAAACATTTGTAACTATATCGTCATAGCTTCCATCAATAACTGCTCTTACTTCTCTATCTTCAAGACCTATTAATTGTCTTACTGTTGATCTTAAATCTGTATATTTTTCTTGGGTAATAATATTAAATCGGTTAGCGTGTTCTACTGCTGCAAGTTTTAATTGAGGGGAAACATTAAACTGACCAACATAGCTTTCTAATTCTTTTCCTGCTGCGTATCTATTCTCAGTTAATCCTTTAAGTTGTTGTGCTACTAAATCTTCTACTTGTTTAATCTTTGATCTTTTTAAATTGAAATCAGCTTCACTATTGTTAATCTCAATGATTCTATTGTTTTTATAATTCTCTAAAGATTGAGGGTTAATCCTGAAGATAACCTCTTTGTCTCCAACTTTTACTTTAACTGGCTGCACACCTGGCTCATTAGGATCTCCATCACTCATCTTTTCTAATTCTTTGTTAAAGAGATCTTCTTCTTGTCTTGCTGCAACTAATTGATCTGCAACCTTTTGATTGTTCAATGCTCTGGTATATTTAAAATCTACTTCTGCTTCTACTTGTGCTCTAAAAGTTGGCCCTAATTTATCTAACAAGCTTGGTCTATTTTGACTATCAATCGGCCCTGTCTTAGCTGCTTCTATATCATCTAAGATAAAATCTTTAACCTTATTATATAAAGCAGGGTCTAGTGTTCCTGTTTCTAGGTTTACTGAGTTTGATAATATTAAATCTGTTATAGTAGTTGTTAATTTTTCTTCTACTTTTGTTAGAGAAGTCGCACTCATTCCTGAGTGATATAACTTGTCATAGATTTCAGTAAAACCTGATCCTTTTATATAGTTAGCATCTTCAATTAAGGTTGCATTCTTAATTAAATTATCGACATCCCAGACAAAAGCATCTTTATGTCTTTCGTCTTGTTGAACAGCATAAGCTTTAGCAACTGTTCTTTTTATGTTTGCATTTTGATTGACCATTGATGGTCTTAAATCAACTAAAACACCTGGGTTAGTAATACCTCCATTGGCATAATATTCATTCAATACAATATCTAATTCACTTGAAGTTCCATCTTCTGTATATGGTTTTAATATACGAGGTGCTCCACTTTCATCCTTTAAATTTCCTATGTAGTTAGGTGCATTAGAAACCAGTTTCAATCCATGTTGGTATTCTAAAGCTCTTGATAAATAATCTGATGCTCTTGGATCTAACGACTTAAGTGTGTTGTAGTTATCTTCTGCTAATGCTTGCTGTTTTGCAGATAAAGAACTGTCGGTTCTATCTTTGTCTGCCTTGTTAAGAATCTTATTGTACTCACCCATCAAGTTTCCATTTGTTTGGGAAAGCTTGACAGCAACTTCTTCTGCTCTTTCTTTTGCTTGTTTGTTTAATACGTCTTCTCTTTGGATAAAGGCAGTAGCAAATTGATTAAGGTTTTTATTTAAGCTACTAAGACTATCTGCTAAGTTTTCAAGATCACCACTAGGTTTTGCGACAGTAGATCCTTGAGGAACGGATGTTGCTGCTGGTGCATTAGGTGCAGTAGGAGAATAAAAAGTACTAGCAGCAGATGCTTGAGGTTTAAGTGCTGGTGTTCTTAGATTTAAACCTTCTCCAATAGCTAAAGTACTAGCACCCATTGAAGGGCCACCACCTCTTTTTTTTGTAGAAGATACTTCAGAAGAACCGAAAGAGAATTTTTTAGTAGCCATTAGGTTGTTTTATACATACCGAACCAGTTTTTAGTTGCACCACCGCCAGGATTTGTTCTTGTGTAACCAGCTTGACCAAGGCTTGCTTCTGCACTTAATGCAGTCGTTGCACCACTCAGGCCAGCACTTAGGAAACCTATCATGCCTGGCCCTTTAACTTTTCCTCGCATCATTGGTTTTAAGGGGTCAAGGAATATTCGTTCTAAGTATGGCTGTTGGCTAGTTATTCTGGCAGCACGTTCTGCTGCTGCACTTCTCTTTTCTTGTTTTCCTTGTGCCCCAACAAAAGCTAAGTTTCTATCTGTAGCCCAATCAAATGCTGCTTTTTGCCTTCGATAGTCGGCAAGTAAACTACTTACTGTATTACCTACTCTTCCAGAAGCCATTATTTCACCACGACCTTGTAAAAATTCTAGGTTTGCTTCTCGTTTCTGTTGTCCTGCTGCTGCTCTTTCTTGCATTAACCCTAAATTTATTTGAGCAATTCTATTTTCGTAGTCTTCATTAGCTAAATCTGTTGTCTGTGCTATGAGATCTTCTTGTAAAAGTTTCTGCTGTTCTTCTCCTGTTCTATTAGCTGTCGTTTGCAATACTTGTTGATCGTATTGCTGTTGTGCTGCTTGGTTTTCAAAAGCTATCTGAGCATTTTGTGCTCGAACAGCAGCCTGTTGCTGCATGATCGACAGACCAGCAGAGAGAATACCAAGACCAATAACGGGATCGCACATAATTAAATCCTCACGAACTCATAGAACAAACGACCTTCTGGCCCATATTCTGAATGTTTTTTGATGAATGTAAATCCCATCCACTGAAGCCATCTGACATGGATTTTGTTTCTAGCATCTACTACGTTAAATAATACAGGATACTCCTGAATAATCTTGTCTAGTTCCACCTTGGATCGTCTTAAGAATGTACGCTTGTCACGCTCGTCATCTAACATTGACTGACAACCCAACATCCATATACGACCAGAAGTATCTGATTCAGGTACAACACCCCACATACCCATTGGGTGTCCATGCCTGCTAACCATAGTCATACAGGGATTACTCTTAAAGAAGCAGTAGAACAAACTAGCTATAGGATCTAACCCTGACTGTGCCTTAATCTCAGCTATATCTTCATCTCTCATATTGTCGCCAATAATTCTAATATCTTCTAAGCAAGTACGTCTTTGATAGGCTACATTCTTTTCGCTCTCGTATGATAGAACCCTTCCCATTCGGCTGATTGGAATCGACAAGGTAGTGGACTTGTAGAGGATATAACTATCTTAGTATCTATATTGCTTGCCATCACAGGAACACGGAAAGATCCTGTAAGAACTGAAGGATCTCCGACAAGTGGAGGTGCTTCACCAACGACAATTCCGTTATATGGATAAGTGTTTGTGTCTCTACTTGCAGGGGTAACTTTCAATTCAAAAGCTGAAGACTCGTCAAAGATTACAGTCCATGTTCTCATCTGTAATTTTGGCCCTGCTGCTACTGCCACGCCTCCACCAGGAGGTTCTTCTTTTACATAAGGAGTACTAAATTCATAGGTCATTTCATACCTTTCACCAATAAAGAATCGTGGTGTCTTACCTCCTACTTGAGTCTTTAGATCTCCAAGAACTGTGATTGTATTACTGGTTTGAGCTATGGGTTCAATGACTTGCCCATGCCTTAAAAGAGTATTGCCTGTCTCGAATCTTCCAACTACTACCATTTGTGCTCCTGCTGCTATTGGGTAAGGAAGGGTAATAGTTGTTTGAACTCCCAACGCACCAGGGTTAACCAAAGCAAGGGAACCAGTAGCAGGTTCTGTTGTCTTTCTGTCTAATAGGATTTCTATTTCTGTCCCAACATCTACATTCTCGGGTCGAAGAATAATCTTTTCTAAGTAAACACCATCGCTATATTCAATTACTGCATACAAATCACTATCAGCCATACCTGCTCCTAATATTTTCTTTGCTCCTGCATCTGCATTTACTTCCCAATATGACCATGCTGATTGAAGTTTTGTGTCGTCTTCGTAGAAGAACTTATATAAGTAAATCCTTCCAGGTTGATCTTTGCTTACAAGAACTAATGCTTCTTCAGATGCTGAAGCGATGAAGCTACATAGATTGCCTGGTAAATAGCGAGGAATACTAGAAGTTATATCTTCTGACAAGGGAACAGAACCACTGGAGTCAGGAAGAAAGAACTCTCTTACACCTGAATAAGTTCCTTTAGGTATAGGGAAATAAAGGTTACGACCAACAGCTACAGGATCAACAGTATCAGTCATGTCAAAGGTTGTCATGGCTGTGATTGTGGCTGTCTTAGGTGTCAACGTAGAACCAACATTAATACCTGCGTCTAACCTGAACTGCCCATGCCTACTAAATAAGAGGAGAGTGTTGGCAAATGCGACTGCTGAAACAAGGAAGTTAATAGAAGCACCACCAGTACTTAGATCTACTGGGTCACTATCTACCTGTGTCTGAACAGTTTCAGGCCAAAACCTTTCATAAGCAGCACCACCTGACAAGATGACATTTTCATCTGCTAGGAAGACAAGCCTGTTCCTGAACAAGTTGACATTTTGAATAGCACTACCAACGAAGGAAGGGTTAGGTGCTGTCCTTTCATCGCCTACTACCCTTGGCGACCATGTTTGAGTTACACCATCTGCATCTGTGTATTCAAATTTTTTAAATGTAAAACTAACAGTTCCATTATTAGCCACATTTCTAACAAGAATATGTGGCATTGTTGTTGTGTCAAATTTATAAGTAATACCTGGTGCAACTGTTTCTTTCCATGTCCCTTTCCCTGTGCCTGAACCTGCTGTTGTTTCAAACTTTACATAGAAATCATCTAGGTCTGTAGCTTTAGTTCCCTGTACTTTAACTATAAATCCATGTTCCGAGATAACAGGTAAATCATCCATGTCATCGACAACACCTTTAATAGCTACAGTATCTTCACCAGTTCTATTGTCTTTAGCACTAAGAGTATAGTTATCATCTGCTTTTGATATTTGAATTAAGTAATCAGTATTGGTAACAGTAAAGCCACTAATTGTATTTAATTGTGTTGCAAGTTGATTTGCAATAGTGACATTAGAAAGAGTTGGATTATAGATAGTAGTACAACTTTGTTCTGATCCTAAGTTTTGACTTGTTGATGCTGTGTAGTTGAATGAGTTAGTAGCAACAGAAGTGATTACATATTTTCCACTAACTCCAGTTGCTGTAGTTTGGGTAGGAAACTTCATTTCTATTTCGTCACCAACCGCAAGTCCATGAGCAAGAAAGATGACAGATACGTTTGTTCCTGATTGAGTAAAAGAACAAGGCATCTCTCTACCTCCTATCTTTTCTGTCTTAAATGTTTTTTCTGTTCCATTTAACGTGACACTATATTCAGTGTCGTAGTTAGCTGCCTTGATAAATACTGTTGACTTTCCTGTTAAGCCAGCAGGTGATTTGTCAGAGTTACCTGTCAACATAGAGACAGTCTTTTCCCTGTTAACAATGAATGTATAGTCAGCAATAGAAGCAACTCTTATTTGTTCAGAAGGTGCACCAGCTACATCTATATAGGTAAGTCCATCTGGTGAGCTTGGTGTGTAAACAGTTCCATCTAGATCACATACTTTTATTGAGCCATCCATAATTATTATCATGTACTGCACAGTTCCATCTCTATCGACCATGTGTATAAATGGTCTATTGGTTCCTGCTGACCCACTAAATAGTTTTGCTAAGTGAGTCATTGATGGCCTTTTCTTTAAACCTTCGACTGGGCTAGGCAAGCAATTAATAACTGACTCAGCTTGGGATGACAGCCTTAACGCAGGGGGCTGCTGACTAATCCCATTAATGAGATTGGGAATAGAGGAACTAACTAAAGGCATCTACCTAAGAACAGTACGACTTGGTTGGTAGGTCTGGAATACTCCTGTGTGATTAGGATTACCTCTAATCATATTGTGATCTCCTGCATTAGTCTCTTCTTCTAAGAACTGTGCTTTAGCTTCTGCCTCAGAAGTAATATTTATTTGAGTTAAGTCTGCACTACCTAGTATTTGATCTTGCAATACTCTTCCTGCTCTTGTCATTATGTATTGACGAGCATGTTCAGGTAGGTCAGTCCAACTAAGAATATAGGTAACGTCTGCTTTTAAATCTTCAGAGAAGATAGATGTGTTGTTGCGTCTGTCGTATAACTTCAATCCTCTTTGAACTACTTCATAGTCTGGGTATTCATAAGGATCTATTCTTACTCTGCTTATATCTGAACTCAATTCAATCTCGTCAGTGCCGACAGTTCTAACAAGATCTCTTTCATAGTCAGTGTTAAACGACCAGCCTTCTGATTGAATTTGTCTGCTTGTTTCTTTTAGCGTGTCATGTGCTTGTTTAGCAAGACCGAACTGACCAGCCAAGGAGTTAACGGGTGCTTCACCCATCATCCTTAATACTTTGTTGACTGCTTCTAGTTCTGAAGTGAGGTTAAGACCCATAAGAAAAGAGGGGGCATGTAGCCCCCACGGTAATTAGCTGGTTGCTGTGTATATCTCGATAGCACAGTCTGGACGTAGTACGCCTGTACCATGAGCCATAGATCCGACCATGAATGTACCTTGCCATAGTGCATGTACGTCTGATCCTGTCTGTTCCATCTTCAGATCCATCAACTTCACAGTACCAACAGCTTGCTTGTTAAAGACAAGACCAACACTAGAGGTGTAGTCAGCATGGTATGTGTTGTTCTCACCAGTTACTTGAGAACGGTTTGTAGTTGGCAAGTGGTTAGACTTAACGATGCTGATACCAGCAACCTTTAAGACTGTTCCATCTGCGTATGCTCCAGAACCACCCCAGTCTCTGTTGAGTACGTCTGTTGTTTGGGCGATTTTATAATATTCGGTTGGGCCAAGAGCTAAGTATCTCCCGTCCTCAGGAATATTATCTATATCCATCTGCTCTGCTGCTGACCACATAGCACTGACTAGCTGTGCCCCTGTGATAGCTGCTTTACTAGAAGCAACAATCTTGATACGAGTACCACCAGGTAGATCAGTGTTGAAGTTAGTAGCTGTTCTTGCTGCTTGGCAGATAGTAGCTGCTACGTTCTTATCGTAGGTGTACGCTAATGCGTTACCCATCTCAGTTGTATACTGGCTACGAACGTCATAATGGTTCTTAGCCTCATCAATGTCAGCAACGAATACGTTTGATACGAGCTTATCATCGATGTTGATAACAGCTTCAGCGTGCTTGATAGCGTTACCTGTAAGCTGTGTACCAGGTGTATGGTATGCTGTGCTGCTTAATCCAATGATAGGGAACTGAGCAGATTTACCAGACTTGATCGTGCGTACAGTGTGTAACGCTTCGAACACAGTTGCCTTACGGAAAGCACTTAGTACTTCTCCACTAAAGGTCTTAAGGAATAAAGCGTCATAGCTAGAGCCTGTATTGTTTACAAGACCTAGCCGTGAGCTAGTAAAGTTAGCCACGGAAAAAAGCTAGAGAAAGGTTGCCCTTCGCTATCTCTTCAACGCAGGGTATCCCTCGCAAGGGGCCGTTGTTTATACGAGAAGGTTTAGGTATCTACATAATACCCTTTACATTACATTTGAGCGACCAAGTTTTTCTTGTACTTCTTTTCTGTAGGCTTCGTCTGACGAATACCGTTCATCATTCATAGCAGCTACTACCTGTGCTGCTGATTTGAATTTACTTGTATCTGCTGTAGTTGTTCTACCTCCTACTAGCTTGGGTTCTCTTTGTGCATTGTTCATGTATGAAGCTTGCAAGCCAGCGACAGCAATTCTTATTTGGTGAGGATTAGAAGTTTGAAGCATGTTGTCGAAAGCTTGTATCTCTTCCATGTCCCAGTTCTCTTGTGCGAACTTGACCATTGCTTCATAGGTTTCTGCTCCACCAAACTCTTCTTTAATTGCAGTAACTTCTTTAGCTGCTAGTTGGGAATCTTGTGCTGCTCTGTACTGCACACCATCTAGATATGCTTCGACCATATCTTTAGTAAAGCCAGCACCTTCTAATGATTTGTAGTCTTCTTCACTTAGCTTGCCTGATTCTTGCCATCTAGTGTTCATACCTTCGTAATCAACACCAGCCTCATCAAGGCGACTGCCTATGTATTCACCATAGATCTCTGTCGCATTACCAGCTTCAGTAGATTCTGAAGGTTCAGACTCAGATGCTTCAGGTGTGTCAGTTGCTTCAGTTTCTTTAGGAGCTTCGTTGCTTTGGCTACCTAATTTGCTTTGCAGTTCTGCGTAACCTTTCTCTAATTCCTGAACAGTTTGATACTTGCCTGCAAATTTAATATCAGCAGCAGGATCAACACCATCAATTAGTGCTGCGTCTTTTGCTTGTGTCTCCTGTTCAGGAGATATTGCAGGAGTCTCCTCCTGTGCGATTGTTACTGGCTCTGGACTCATGGCAAATCTCGTAGGTGGTGGTGTTAGTTAGCTCTTCGATAGGTAGTTCTTGTATCTGAATTGAATCCAGCATGTGAAGAGGAATACCTGATCGTGATAATTCTATCTTCATTTGATAGTGATGTGCCGTTCGCCGTCTTTAGTAACTTGTGGCTCTTTGTCTTTCTTCTTTTTAGCAACTGTCTTCTCTTCTTTAACAGGAGTTAACTCTCTAGACTTCTCCTCCTTGGACTGGGCCACTGGGGAGTCCTTGGGCTGCTGCCCTGAGATCGGGGAGGGAGTTAGGGATGCTTCCTGCTGCTCCTGTTTCGGAGTCTCCTGAGAATTGGGGGCCATAAGGGGTTCCTTCCTTGGTGTAGTTGTCAACAGCTTTAGACATAGCAGATGACTTCATCATTTCCATCATCTGTTGTTCTTGTTGTTGCTGTTGGGCTTGTGCCTGTGCAGCAGCAGCCTCTTGTTGTAGCTGCTCGCTGGTTTTGATTAAGTTTGTCGTATCTATTGAAGCACTAGCTGCCAATCTTCGCAGTGCTTCTTCGTAATTTACATATTGTTGTGCTATCTCTGGGCCTAGTACTTGCTGTGTTACACCTAAGAACTCAGTTAATTTATTCATATCATCACCTCTACCTATACCTTCTAATCCTGTTACAGCTTTAGGTAGTACTAATGGTTCCCCTGTCTCTTGACTGTTGGGGAACTCAGGTAGCTTGCCTTGTCTTTGTAACATATAGATTAATCTGCGTACCAATGGTAGCTGTAGCTCTTGAGTAAGTATGGAGTAGAAGCCACCGATACTTGCTTCAAGTTCTTGTGCCATGTATCTAATTTCTTCTGCTGTAACTCTTTCACCAGGTCTTTGAATAGCTGAGTTAAGTAAGAAAGCAAACTGCAACCTACCTTCGATACGATCAATAGTTGAATTAGCTATTTGTAAATCAGCCTGCTTGTTGGCTTGAACGACAGTAACATCAGCAGCATTACCTTGAACTATTGCACCGTTCGCTGCACTACTTAGTGTACGAGGGCGTGTGGTTCCATTCGGATTACAAAGAAATAAAATTTTGCTGGCTGCTGCTGCTGCTTCGATCACTGCTTGGTACAGAGATTCAAGTGCAGTTAAATCACCGTAGTACTGCTCAGTATGTGAGCGTCCATAGTCTTCAGAGTCAAGCTTCTCATATCTCAATACAATCCAAGGACTACAGTTCTCTGGACAACGACCATAAGTGTTAGCTATCTCCTTTCCTTTCGCCTCCTGATACCAGGTAGCTACTCCGTTCTCAAACTTTACACATGTATGTACCTTGATACTTTTCTTTGTCGGCTCTAATGTTTCTTCTTCCTTCTGATCAGGTAAGAATCCATCAGGTAATGCTTCAGGATAGACTTCTTCTTCTATTAAAATCTCAGTGATATGACCCATTGGATCACGAACGACGCAATAATCCTGTAGATGTATAACTCTTATTCCATCTGGTAGTACATAGAGAAGAACATTACCTGTAACTAGCAGTTGCCTAAAGGCTTGGTTCAATGAAGCTCTTGCACTCATTGTTTCAAGCATGGTCATGGTTGCTTGTTCAACCTTGACTAATGCTGTGTCTAGTTCTGTCTTAATCTCTGGCCCTTGCTCTTCTATTTGTAATGCAAGACTATCTATCTCTAGCTTGAAAAATGGGGTGTTAGGAGGTAGAAGTGTAATCAAAAGTTTGTGCGACAAATGTGCTATACCTCTAGCACCTGTTGACTGCCAAGGTGTCTTAAGTTTTCCATGATCTCCTTGGTTAGAGTCAGGACAGATAGATGGAATCGTTACCTTGCTACAATCTCTACCTCTTTGAAGGAAAGGATCACGATTAGTTTTTAACTGATCGTATCTGCCAGCAAGAGTAGTACCTTTCTTTTTCTTCTTCTTACCTTTGCCAGGTGTAAGATCTATGTCGCTAATTTTTAAATCCATTACACAATACCTAGACTGGATGTTGATCTGTTTCTAGTTTGTTTCTTATATTCTGGTGCTCTATATTTTTGTCTATTACTACCACTAATCTTTAATTGATCTAGTGCTGGTGTTGCTACTGCTGCTGTTTCTTCTGGTGGTGGAGGGGGTGCAGCTTCTGCTATACGTTGTTGCTTCTCATAACGCTTTTGATTTTCTGCACGTTGAAGTTCAAATTGTCGTTTCTGTTCAGCCATCTGCTCTCGCTGTAACGCAAGATTTTCTTGATGTCTTTCATCAGCTTTCTCTTGTGCTTCGGCTTGATCGCCGCCACCGCCACCACCACCACACATGATTAACGCCTCTTAATTATGTACTAAGGGTACATCATATTAAGCTGTTGGGATATTTGTATTTCTAACAGCACCGCCAGGGGGTGTAGTTCCTCCTTGAGATTTGGTGTAGTTTGTATTGTAGAGATTACGATTGCTGCCTGATAATTTATTAGGATCATCTTTTAATATTTTAAAATTATCGACAGCAGTTTCAGCTTCCCTGTTTGCCATGTTGATATTTGTACCACTACCACCACCGCCACCATAAATCATTGCTTGTGTCTGAGGTGGGGCAGGTGGCGTTGTTGTTGTTGTTGTTGTTGTGCTACTACTGCCACCACTAGGAAATTTAACTACACCACCACGATCTGGGCCGCCTGCCACTATATCTTGATATTCGGCACTAGCTCCAAAGTTCATGTGCATTGTTGCTAACGCTTGGTTGAAAGCTTCTGTGTCTGACATGCCGTGAGCAACTTTGTTGTAGTGTTGTGCAGATCTAAGATCTGAAGCCCAGTAATTAACTACATCATCATTCTCAGGGCCAGCACCTAAGAAGGTATGGTAAGCCTGCCCTACAAATGATTTGTATGGATCTAGTTCAGCACTTGAATATGCCCCACCATAATTAGGGTTAACAACTAATTGTCCAGTAGTAGCATCTGGGACGTATGGTTTTTGTGTGCCATAAACAGCAGGGCCAGTCCCTGCTACCTGTGCATCAATGCCTGCGATTATGTCGTGACCAGTACCGATAGCCATTAGAAATCTGTGGTGTTTTGTTCATTATATACAGACTCCAACATTCTTACTAGCTCTACCTGTCCACCGTACCTCCAGATTTCTCGATCAGATGTATCTATTGATGGACATTTATCAGGGTAAATCTCTTTTAACTTACTGATAAGAGCGTGTGGAATCTCAGGCCAGAGTTCTTCATCAATCATGTGGTGGGTTCCAGAGTTTTACTTCTTGTTTGTTTAGATTGTACTCTCCGTGTCTCAAGATTCTAGTAAGTCGTGCTGAAAGTAATGCTGATTTGTATGTAAGTTTCCTCTTCTCGTACGCACCTATCACCTTGTCCCACATATCAGAAAGAGTTTCGGAATCTCCCAAAATTTTTTCAGCAGTTTTTGGCCCGACACCTACCAACCCAGGGATGTTGTCGCACCTATCACCTACTAATACAGAAGCCATCCAATTTCTATCTGCCCTCTTTTCAGAAATGGTTTCAAGATCTCCATTCCTCAGAAGAATACAGGGTATGGTCTTCATATCTTTATCACCTGAAACAATGACACGGGTGGGGTGTACCTCCTCGGTTGCAAGTATGCCCATCACATCATCAGCTTCAAGGTTGGGATAGGTGGCGACATCGTGATACCTTCTCACTGCTTCAGCTACATCTTTAAATGCCAAGGGTTTACGCTTGCCTATTCGATTAGCTTTGTACTGATTATAGATCTCATGTCTAAAGGTGGGATAGTCAGAAAAACACATGATGATCTTGCCTCTATCACCAGTGATGGACTGATATTCTTCTAGCTTCATAGCTACATAGTCCAACGCATCACGTTCATCTGATACAAGTACGTGTTGATAGTCGTTGAACTTGAAGTCTTGTTCTGCTGCACAGCAGGCAGAGTAAACAAGCATGTCAGCATCTATTAGTAGAGTCATTGGAAGAAGTTTGTTTGTTGTACTAGGCGACCAGTCTTCTCGTCATAGAGCAGGGTGTCGGCATCCCCTGTTGAGCCACTAA
>VTLG01004382.1_pt1 | contig 23098 bp, 18 predicted proteins | sample 4694571 | NCBI WGS metagenome assembly VTLG01 (sample SAMN12604809, study PRJNA352737) | marine metagenome | biome: ENVO:00000447; feature: ENVO:00000209|ENVO:00000569|ENVO:01000036; material: ENVO:00002151; isolation source: viral sequences binned using virsorter ...
GTCTGAGGAGTCCCGAGATACATAATACGGCTATCACTTTTTGGCGTGAGGATAGATTCAGCCTCTGTACAAAGTTGTAGAAGTTTTTCACGCATTAACTCCGTCATGGAGTTTCCAGGAACCTCTATATCGTCTAGTATCATTAAATCTGCTCTGCTTCCTGTTAGCTGACCAGTGATTCCCACCGACTTTACGCTTGGGGCTTGGTGAGGTGAACAGTTTACGTCGAAGCTGATGCGACTCCAACGTGAATCGTCGGATTTCGGTTGCAGATGACTGAGCCATGGGGTTTCAATAATAAGTTTTTGTAGGAAGATTGACATGTTATCTGCACGTTCTTTAGATGCAGATATGATCATTATTTTTCGTTCTGGGTCATTAAAGAGTGTCCATAACACAAAAGCACCAGTAATCCAAGATTTACCAACACCTCGAAAGGCTTGGATCTGTAATCTTTTTGGTCCATGTTGTAAGTAGTCTGCAATGGAGTACTGTGCTCTTGTGGGGGATGGAAGTCCTAACTGTTCCCACAGAGCTTGTAGGAACAATTTGAAGTCTTCTTTTAAAGCAAGGACAACATTATTCATATGTCGTAGTGTTTACTTTAGATTGTTTATATTCATGGTAAGCTTCTTTAGCTTCAGCGTATTGTTGACGTTCTGCGTCTTCAAACTCTTCCATGAATGTTTGAGGCATAGTTTCAGTTTTGTTCATAGTAAGTTATTCATATTCCAAGATCAGTTTGGTCTGGATCTTTCGTAAGTTCCTTTTGTAGTTTTCCTTTTTTACTTATTACTCTTCTAGGTTTAGGTAAGAGTTCACTAGGATCTGTATCTTGTTGAACTTGTCTAACACCTGTACTATAATCCTCTAAATCTACTCCTTCCTTAACAACTTTGCTTAAATCTTTAAGCCCTTCTGAAGCTCTAGCTGTTTCATCAGTTATAATATCTGTAATAATTGATTTTAATTCATCAAGATTTTCTAATTCAGGATGTGTAAATTCACCTATAGGAAGACTAGATAATCTATTATAGATATCTAAAGGCATTTCTGTATTATCTATTTTATAAAGTTCCTCCCATACAGTTTTAGCTTCTCTTAGAATTAATGTACCTTCATCTTGTATATCAAGAAAATCATTCAATACTTCCATTCTATTTGCTTCACTTGCTTTCATATACTCCAATTTTTCTGGAGTAAAGAATAATTCACCATCTTTACCTATTCTTTTATTAAAGAAATTAGTTTTAACTGTATGGCTACCTGGATCTAATGCATCAAGGTTATCTAAAGTATTACCTGGATTATATCTATTAGGTCTTCTTAAGAAAGTTTCTTGAATTCTATTCCAAAGGGGACTGCCAAATGCTACACCATCATATACTGGCATACTAGAACGTAATGTTACTAAATGATCTATTTGTATTCTTTTGCGTGATATATTTTTTAATTGCATGACATCTCCATAAATACTTTCAAATACATCTACAAGTTCTTGTCTATGTGTATTCCAATTAGCTATTTTAAAGTGAGGTGTAGTTTGCATCCATCCTTCTAATAACCTTCCTCTTTTATTACCAGTAAATAGTGCTCTAAATGCACCATAGTCAAATATACGATTTGGACCTACAAGAACATGCTCATTAAGTAATTTTCTAGTAATTTGATTTACTTCACTTGGGTTAGGAGGTACAAAGTTCTGACCAAATCCTCTGAAAACAGGTCCACCTACATCTCTAGCTGTACCAACATCTAGACCACCTGTTGTTGCTGTTTTTAGTGTATCAAGTGGGCCTTTAGTATAGTAATCTGGTGAAACACGCTTATCAAAGACATCAGTTAATAATTTTTCAGCTAATCTATACCCTTTAACAGCTACTTTAGCTGGTCTAAATATCTCCAGTTTCTTTTCAAATGGAGTATCTGATTCACCTGTAATTGTATTTATAGTAGCATCTATTGCTCCTGCTGGTCCGATTATTTTTAATAGTGGGTTAATTGCTCTTGATGTACCGTATGCTAATCCAGCTGTAACAACATCTCCTACTGGATCTCTAACTGTTTTACCTAAGTTAGATGGTCCTACATAATCAGGACGATGTGGATATTGAGTATTAGGTTTAGGTTTAGGTTCTGGAAATGCTTCATTAATTATTTTATTGTAATCAGGGTTCTTAGGATTTTGTAGTTCTTTGTACTCTTCAGTTAACTCTTTGTCTCGTTCTTCTTGAATACGTTTAGCTTCTTCATCATCCATACTTACTTCCTCTTAGCTCCACCTCTGCCTCTATTAGCCTTGCGGCTTTCTCTTTTATACGAACCGTCTGGTTGTTTCGAGGCATCAGTTGTTGAACCTTTTCTAATTTTTAATCTAGCTCTAGCTTCACCATGCTCTTTCTTATATGTATTAGAGTGAGCATACTTCCCACCAGGACTATTGTCTTTAACGTGTTTAGCTCTTGATTTAGCATTCTTCCGATAATGCCTAGCTGTTTTGCCTAGTTCTGCCATATAATCTATGTTTGACGAGTTCAGGGTCTACTTGAGGTATGATAGAAGCTAACTTATCTAATGCAGTACCTTCCAGTGCTACACCAGTAATATCATTAGTCTTTAACCAATCACACGCTGCTTTTAAATCTTGGGTAGATGCCTCACCACTACTAACTCTTTTTAAGAATTCTTCAGTAACAAGGTTATGAAGTTCATTAAACTTCTCTTCTTTGGCTTTAGCCATTACTCTTCTTTCATTCCTGGGAATAGGTTTTTCTTAACTAATGCTACTGCTTTATCATCAATGGTATTATCTGTTGTATTAGCATAAGCTTCTAACAAAGAGATAAGTAGTTCTTTAACAGCAGTGGAACTGATGAATGCCATGAGGATGGGCTTGATAATTAGTGTCATTTTATAATTGGGGGTTAAAAGGGCCAGAGTTTATTTTTCTTCTCTGGAGGTTTGGGTGTTAAAGCTGAGATAGGTATGATATCAGAACACATATGCTCTACTCTAGAACCAGGTCTAAATGTAAACCCTTTCTGTTGTAGTTCAGCACACTTAAGACTTCTGACTAATTCATAATCTAATCTCATCTTCTCTTCTTGTCTTGCCGCTATACTACGGCATCTCTTTAAAGATTCTTTATCTAGGGGTACCATGAAGTTAACTTGGAATCCCCAGTTCTCAGCTACAGTATATGTCTGCTGAGCCATTTCTTCATCAAATGGAGTAGTATGATTTCCCATATAGAATGGGGAGAATGTCATAGTACTTCCATTACAACTAATGTTAGGTCCGTAATGCTGTCTTGACGGTGCTCCATTGTTTTGGAATTGCACAGCCTGATTGGTTACATTACCAGTTGCAGCTGCTACAGGATTACTAACATTAGTTTCTTCAGGATTTTCAGCTTTAACAGGTGCTATTGAGAGAAGACTGATAAGGAGACCGTAGTAGATGTAGTATCTATTTCTCGGTCTATTACTTCTACTGATAATACCTGACTTGCTGCTCTTGTCACTATTTCTAGTGAGAATGGATCTCCAGCGGTATGTAGAGTGTAGATTGAATCTGTGTCTACTATACCTCCGGAAGAAGCTGAGGTGTGGGTTATGTTTTCCCCAGACCATTTGTTTAAGGCTGACCCATAGGTTGTTGTAGTAATTTCTTCTACAATTGCTTGGGTACTGGTTGTTGTACTGTTCATCGAACCCTGAGTGAAATTTGGGGTTACTAATTCTGCTCTTGCTACCGTGGGTGATGCCAGCAATAAGAGTAAAAGCCATTTCTTCATTGCTTAGGTTTTTCGTTTTTCTTATTATTATTATTACCGTTACCAGTAGTTAAGCCAAATGTTGCAAGTGCTCCAGTAAATATACTGGCAGGAAATGTGATATCCCCACCTGGACTCTTTCTAATCATAGGTATTTCTACATAGTTTAATGTAATAATAAATCCACTCCAAATAACTACACCAAGGCGAACGAATGTACCTAAGATTTGTATTTGATGTTCTTGATCTTCTGCAGCATCTTTCAACTTTCCGAAGAATCCTTTTTCTTTTTCTGTCGCTGTTCCTTCCATTTATTTACTTTAGCTTGTAGTTGTTTTTGAACCTTCTTCTTAATTGGTTCGAATAAGGATTGTGTAACAGTAGTCGTAGCGACTGCCACTACTGCTGTAGTAACAGCTGTAATGACTACTGCTGGTTCTGGTAAAGGTACTTGAATATCTATTACTGGTACCGTTAGTTTTGGTGTAGTAGGTGTCTCTTCCTTACGTTCCTCTTTAACGCCTTCAGGAGCCTCTAGATTGCTCGGAGGTACCACTATAGGTAGATATGATGGTATCCGAGCTGAAGGGGGCTTAAAATCGATTCTAGGCATGTTAGAGGCGTTAGGAAGGTTAGCCCTCGGTAGATTTATACTACCAAGGTACGCCTGTCCCATGTGTGGGTGTTTTCTGGATGTTTACACCGTTCTCTACAGCAGCTTCAATGTTAGCTACTGTACCAGCGTTGTCAGCATCTAGTTTTGCTTTTACCCAACCTAATACTACCTCTTCTGTAAGGTCTGCATAAGGTATAAGGGTATTTGGCTTAGGAAGATTTACTTCACCAGTAGCTCTAAAATTATAAGTACCATCCTCACCATTTACTCTGAAGATAACTTTGTTTACATACCCATCTGCTAGTTCACGCTCAAGGGTGTTGACTTGCCAAGTTTTTGTTGCCATGATTAGTTTTTTTTTAATTAATTAAGTTGTTTTGTCAGCGATTAGTTTTGCTTTATATGCATCTTTTACTGCTGTAGTCCAAGCTGCTGTTGCGATTGCAGAAACTTCTGCAGGTTGATCACTAAGGTCAGTGTCAACAAGATTATCTGAAGCATCTAACGTACCAGGATGTAGCACATACCGTTCAAATGATCTTGTTAACTCTGTACCGTCTTTAGTTATAACGGTTGCTTTACGGACTTGTACCGCTTTATATTGACCTACGACTTCTATTTTATCGTATTCTATTGCTTCACTTAAAGCCATGATTAGGAAAGCCCTCCGAGCTTAACTGGTTTACATTAGCTATAGTTTATAGACGTGCTAACGGTCTAGGTATTTGTGTGATAGGTAGCTGCACCGTATAAAGTTTTAGCTTTCTGATCACTACCATTGCCTCCAATAAAATTATTTGATCCTTGATAAAAGTCTAAAGTAGTTGATGCTGTTCCAATAAGTATAGCCGCAGGAGCAGTAGCGTCAGTAGTTCCTACAAAATGATGGAAAGCAGTTGATCCTACCCCATAATGGTATGTTGTAGATGCTGATGTAAATGGTAGACCAGTTATATTTATACGTTGCCCATTACTTGTTGATGGATGACCACCAGCAGTGTCATCAGCTAATCTTATGATAAATGAGACATTTACTAAATTACCTACTTTTGTATAAGAACCTACTGTTAAAGCACCATCTGTACCGTGAGTTTGTGCAGCAGCACTAAATCCAGTAGAAAATTGTGGAACCCAAGTTCCTTCTTCGTAGTCGTCTAACGTATTGCTAGAAATATTATTTCCATCAGTTGTATCTTCGTCATAAGCACTGAACTGAATACCATCACCAGTAGAAGAACCAATTTTAACGAATCTAGTGTGTACTGTATGCCATTTATTACTACCGCTTCCTAAGTCTCTCTGACCATTATCATTAGGTTTAACTACACCACTAAATGTAGTTGTACCATCGTTACCAATACGCACTGATTCTGTATCGCAGCCATCAGCACCGCCTCTTTTGAATACTATTGAACGTCCATTACTGGTTCCTGCTTCATGTACTCCAATATGGAATTCACCTGATCCATCACCGTTTGGAGTCGATAAAGTTATACCTTCATAAGTTGATGCTTTAGAAGGTATAGTTAATTGTCCTGCAAAAGTGGCTGTACCATCCCCAAGAACTTTAAATGCTTCCGTACCAGCGTAGTTAGCAATTTTTAAAGCATAATTTGCATCTGTTCCTCCTGCTATATAAGTTCCATAACCTGCATCACTTCCATTTACAAAAGATACAACATTTGTTCCACTACTACTTTCATTGACACTTAATAGTTTACTAGAATCAGCACTTGCTCCAATACCTACCTTTCCTGCAAAAGAGGCATTTTGTGTACTATTTATGGTCAAAGCACTTGTCATTGTTCCATTGGCTGGTCTTGTGCTAAAGACCATTTGACCTTGATTTGTACCGTCAACAAGGTTTACAAAAGCTATTTGACTTGTACCTTGACCACTTCCATCCACTCCTTGAATGGTTGTGAATGTATTAGCGTTAGTGCTTAAATTTTGGAGTTGTAAATATGTTCCTGCGTCACCAGTATTAACATTTGTTCCATTAGATGTTCCTTTAACTTTAAGCGTACCCGCCGTACCTGTTTCAAAAGTGGCATTACCTCCCGAAGCAAATGATAGATAATTTGTATCATCATCATAATTTTTCAGCTCAATTACATCACTACAAATTCTTAACTCACCTGTATTATTTTGAATTTTAGCTCTTGCATTGTTATGGAATACTTCAAGGTCATTATCATCTCCAAATTTAGCTTTACTATTATCAGCAAAAGATATGTCACCACCTGTAATAGTACCGCCATTGGTCATTATGTGACCGCCAGTGGTTTTAGTTCCCGTGCTATTTGTTTCAAACTTGGGATCACCATCCCAATAGAGTGTTACAGCTCCGTTCTTTGTAAATATAGCTGCGTTTTCGTTGTCATTAGTTTGAATACTAACATCGTCTTTAGCTCTTAACCACAAGTTTTCATCATCTCCTGTAGCTTGTACGAACAAATCGCCATCACCACTATGTTGAATGTAGCTATTAGATCCATCAGCCCACATCTGTAGATCATCACCTGTACCAAAAGTTGCTTTAGTATTATCAGTAAAAGTTAGTAATCCAGTGGCTACTTTAAACTCTAAGTTCTTACCACCACTACCTTGCATAGCGATGTTGCCGTCTGATTTCAGGGTTAAGCGATTACCATCAGCAATTCTAAAATGTGTGGTTGTTGCTCCTGTTTGGAAGTAATTATCCGTTCCATCATGGTATAGCCTGAGATCATCTGATGCTCCAAATGTTGCCTCTACACCGTCTTGCCAACGCATTTTAGCACTATCTTCAATCCAATTAATATCCTTACCTGCGTGTACACCATTATCGAAAACAACAGCATCTAAAATATCAAGACCGTGACTAGCTGTTCGTATCTTTAAACTATTATCGTAATATAATTCTACAGCCCCATTTTTCTTGATAACGGCCATATCTTCGACATTACTACCGTCATAGTGTTGAAAATATATGTCTCCACTTTGAATCCTATGGACTACACTTCCAGTCCCTAGATGATCAAAGTATGTATTCGATCCATCATGATAAATCTTGAGATCTTCACCAGCACCAAAAGTAGCTTTATCACTATCTCTAAACGCTACATTTCCGTAGTTTTGAACACCCCAAGTAAAGGTTTCTAGTTTAGCGGATCCATCAAAATAGAGTTTTACGGCTCCCGTTCCACCGTCTATTACTAATTGATCAGTTGTTGTATTTTTATCATCACTTATTCTTTGTATATGGAAATTACCATTACCATTTCTAATCCTATGGTTTGTTGCACTGGTCTCCATCAAGTCAATAAGACAAGTTCCTGAAGTTATTTGTAGGATTGAAGAGTTAATATTTACATCACCTGCAAAAGTGGCATCTTGAGTATTGGATATTGTCAGTGCATTAGAAGAATTAACCTTTACGGCTAATGAATCAGTTCCATGATCATATTCAATAGCGCCTATATTGCCTGACGCAGCATCACCAAAATTAATCTTACTATCACCAGCATGAGACGTTAATTTTAATATTGCATCTGTAGCAGCTTCATTATGAATGACGACTTCTCCTTCGGAAGCATGGACATGAAGTATTTCGTCTGGAGTTGATGTTCTATTACCTATTCCAACTTTTTCTGTTACCTCTAATCTTCCCGTTGTTTTCGCACCAGATGCTGTCGTCTGAAAACGTGGAACATTTCCATGCATCAATTTAACTTCTAATCCTTGGACACACTTAATTGCTTCTTCCCCTGCCTTAGACGTTAAAACTAAATCTCCTGTTCCATCAGCTAAAATTCTAAGATTACCTGTGCTATTAACAATATGTGAATGATCCCCATCATGATAAATTTTTAAATCATTTCCAGTACCTAACTGTAAGTTAGTATTATCAGTAAACGTAGTATCACCAGTAACAGTACCACCAGCAGCATTTAAGTGTGACGCTGATGTCCAACTACTTCCGTTATAAAGATATAGTTTATTATCACTTGTATTGTAGTAAAGATCACCTGCATCATTATTAGAACTAGGAGCACTTGAAGCTATACGGTATTTATCGTGGAAATCATTAACACTATTTATATTGGTAGCAACAGTATTTATGTTAGCTATATTAGTAGCATTAGTACCTATATTTGTTACAGCACCTGCAACCGTAGCTATATTATTAGTCGGTGTAATCTGACCTGCAATACTAGCTATGTTATTAGTTGGTGTGATCTGACCTGAAACATTCTGAAGTTCAGTAGATAACTGAGCTGCATCGTAAACGTCAGTAGCATTAGGAGAATAACGATGGAAAGTATAAGTATTAAGAGTAGAAGTAGAGATTACAAGTAAACCAAATCCAGCTTTATATTGTGTGTTATTTTCAGCTCCTGTAATAGTAACTGTTGAATTACCTACAGTACCATTAGCAATAGTAATAACACCACTTCCACTAGACGTATAATTAGTTGATAATGTACCAATACTAACAATAGTACCAACACCATCTGATATATCTGGGTTGGTATTAGGGAAAGCTAATTCATTCGTAATAGGTACATAACCACCAACTTCATCAACTAAAGCAACAATTTGTGCATCAATTAATTCACTAGTACGTTTAGCTGAATAAACCTTTGTATCGCTTGTAGATGTACCAGAAGTTAGGACTCCAGCACCAGTTATATCATCTAAATCAACTTGACCTGTTACTTCAATTCCTGAAGCTGTAGTACTTAATTTTTGACTATTATCATATCGTAATTGACAAGCTCCTCCAGCAGTGAATCCTGCAAGCACTTCGAATTCGAACATACCATCGCCAACTCTTTTATGAAATACAATACCTTTAGAATCAGTATTGACTTGCATAATCAGATCTTGTGATCCAGAGTCAATATAGTTAGCTATGATTGCTACACCCCCATCATTAGCTGCAGTTCCATGCCATATTTTTAGATCATCTGAAGCACCAATTTTAATCTCTTTAGCATCAGGTATATTTATATGATTACTAAAAGTTGATTCTCCAGTTACACCTAAAGTACCACCTACTGTTGTGTTACCTGTAAGAGTAGAAGCACCACCTACATCTAAAGTTGTTACATATGCATTACCCCAACGATTAGCACCAGATTGACCTAAGTTTATACTTGTATTTACAGGAACTATATGATCATAAATCCTACCTACAAGCCTTACTTGATCACCAGCAGTATCACCTAAAGTAGTATTACCATTAACTGTTACATTATTATTAAAGGTAGCTGGTGAAGTTACAGTAAGATTACTTAAAGTTGTATCTCCAGTTACACCTAAAGTACCACCAATTGTAATTGTATCATTAGTACCATTACCAATTGTTGTATCGCTATAAAACGTAGTAGCTCCAAGAAATGAAGCATTACCTACTGCAGCTATTGCTCCATCAAACGTAGTATTACCAGTAACTGCTAAAGTACCAGGAATATCTATATTACTTGCCCACTCAACTCCTGAGCCTCCTGCATCTGTTTGTAGCAGTTGTCTTGCAGCTCCATCAGCTAATTTACTAACTGCTATCTCTGCATTTGCATTTATATCTGCATTAACAATAGAAGCATTACCTGAAACAACAACATTACCTGTTTGATCAGGAAGTGTAATAGTTCTGTCAGCTGTAGGGTCTACTGATGTAAGAGTTATTTCTTTATCATTTGCAGTACTACCTTCAAATATAAGGCTTGTAGTACCAGTGTAAGAGTCTACAAATCTATCATATACTTCTTGAGAAATATATAATATTTGATTAAAGTTATTATTTAAGTCATCAGCTCTAATTGGCCCACCAGTATAATAAGTAGCTGGTAAAACTGAATCATCTGTTTGTCTACATATTCTTATCTTAGCTCCATCAGCTGGAGCAGGGCTGAATTGTATTTTATCAGTGTCACCAGAAACAAAAGTAAATGAAGTGTCAGCACCATTAATAGAAGCTTTTATATCAGATTGTTGTAAATAAGGAAACCCAATAGTAAATTGTGTTGTACTACCATCACCATCATAGTTCTTTTGTGTAATAGTCATAATGTTTATTTAGGTATTTGTATAATTTGATTAAGTTGTGCTTCTTTTTGATTTTCGATAGCTCCTTTAACATTTCCTTGTCTCATATTATGGTCTGCTTGTTGTTGCAGATTTGTTAGTTTTCTAAAACCAGGATTGTTTTGCATGAACATAAGTTCAGCTTCTTTTTGAGCTATTCTAACAATCTTATCTATTTCCCTAAATAAAGGTAATAATCTAGATTTCAATTCAACTGAATCTTGCATAGTACCGTCACCAGTAGCACGATGATAACGTAATTGCCCTATCTGTTTTTGATAGGCTTTATTATTCATTAAAGGTAAGAGTTTTTTATATAGTTGCATATTTCCTATGTAACCATATATCTCTTCTCTTTCGAGTGGTGTATAATCTCTTGATCCATCAGAATGTTGTTTTAGTCTTCCTAGTCCATCCCATCCAGTAGTTAATAACCACTTTCTCCATGGCTCTTCAGTCCCACTAATCTTTATAGGACTTAAAGAATTTAATATTCTAAGGAATGGATTATCAATATCATTCAATGGTTCACCAGTCCAAAAATCTCGTTGCTCTGGTAAATAACTAGAAGCTATTGGTATTTTATTTTGTACATATTTTAATATATCAGCTTCGATATCTTTTTGAGTTGATGTTATAGCATTACTCATAACACCTAAAGCACCTGATTGAGGTATCATAGCTCTAGCTGAGTTAGCTACTAATCTAGCCCATCCAGACATATCGCCGTTAGCGGCGGCTACAAGCGGCTCTAAGCCCTGTAAAGGTGTCTCGTTAAGGAATGTAGCAGCAACGGTCCACATCAGCTTAGACTGCCAATCTTCCATCAATGATTGATCTAAATCTCTAGCATAGTATGATAAGTCTCCTAAGATAGTTAGTATAGGATCTACTCCTATAACACCTTTAAAGCTGACCCATTTACCAGCTACATTAATTGTCTTCTGTTCGTATCCTAGTTGGTCTCTTTCTTTAGTTCTACGACTAGCATTAAAGTGACCATTACCTCTGATATTACCAGCCATAGCATAATCCCACATAACTTTAGTTAAGAGACTACTGAACGCTATTCTACCAGTATATTCAGCTCTTAGGTTTTCAAACAGTATCCTAGCATTAGGGGTTGCAGCCATGTCTATACCATGCTCTGCTAATGCTGCAGCTATCTCATCATTAGTTTTAGCCCAAAGAGTCTTACTGTATTTATTGATGCCAGGTATTGCACTAATAGGTGTCCAAGATAAAGCATTCTTTACTACATTACTAGCAGTTCTAGGGAACATAAATAAGAACTTAGATATAGGATAGGCTGTAGTTCCTTTGTTAATCCAAGTAGCTAAACCATCATCTAAGTTTAATGATAATTCTCCTGATATAGATTTTAAAGCCTTATCAGTTATCATACCATTACTATCGAACATAGCATTATAATGTTCTAATTCTGCTGCTTTAATCTTTGTCCAATCAGCATAACCAAATTCACTAAATACATCATCATACGCTCTCATTCTTGATAAATAATGAGCTAAATGTGTCTGACTGAATACATCTGAAAATACCATACCTGTCATACCATATCTTAGATAAGGTAGCTTAGACATCTCTTTCAGATTCTTAGCCATATCATACTGTATTATCTTACCATAATTACCTTCTTGTTCCCAGACACCTCTCATATCTTCCATGATATCCCAGGCTTTATCGTCTTTGAATACAAAGTCTTTACGATAAGCTTTCATCATGAATTCAGGATCATTGTTAGCCTTCTTCATCATTTCCCAAGCATCTTTCAATGCTCTCCTGTTTGTTTCGAAGACAGCACCATTATAGTATAATGATCTCTTTAATCCTTCAAAGTCATCAGCAACTCCCCATATACCATGACCTAATATACCTGTAATAGGTTTTAGTATCAATTGTGCAGTGTTACCTACTCCAGCTCTGAATGCCGATATACCAGATAATACATTGTTATATATTACTCCCCATGCTGACCTAGCAAATAGGTTTAATTGTGTTGGATCTGGACTCTTTAACATTCCCGTAGGTGTTATTTGTTCTCCAGCCCATGTCATTAATTTAGCTAATGAATCTACATCACCATTAGTATGTGCGAAAGCATCAACTAGTGGACGCATAGCTAAAGGATTCTCTTTAGATAACTTCTGTAGTGTCTCAGTAAATTTTAAATTCTTAGCATGAATAGCATTCTCAGCAGATCTGAATTCATTCTGTAATGTTTCAATAACAGTATCTAATTCTTTAGGAGGTACTTGATCGAACCAGTTCTTATTTCTTAAACTCCAACCAGATATATACTTATTTAACGCATACTCATCCATAAGGAATTGCATCTTATCAATAATAAGATCCATTGCTTTAGGATCATCTGAATATGGCATAATTTTCTGGATAGTCTCTGCTAGTGTAGCAGACTCTCTTCCTAAAGTATCCATAACTCTAGCAGAGGATTGAGCTATCTCTCTACCTAAGTATCTATCAGTCAAATCTCTCATAGCAAAAGCAGCTGCTCTAGCTTGTTCTTCGTTGATGTATTCAACTTGGAACCTACCTAGAAGCATAGACTTAGTATCTTTGTTAGATAAGAATAGATCTCTTACTTCATCCATATTCTTAGCTGCTATGATACTAGTATAAATATCCCATGCAGCAGCATTCATTTGTTTAGCACTAAATCTAAATCCATCTACTAATGCATTGAATCTACCTGTATCTCTAGCTTGTTCAGCTACACCTAAGACAGCATCTCTAGATGTACTACCAACCATTAAACCTTTAGCTCTCATAGCTTCAGTTATAACGGGTGCAGGGTCTCCTTCAGATACACCATTCTTAATAGCAGTAGTATCTGCCATGTTTCTAGCTACATTACCAGGAGGTACTGATTGCCTTTTATTATCTACAACAGGTGTAACATCAGGATCAAAGTCAGTAAGATCAGGATTCTGTTTTAACTTATTTACAGCTGCTATATTCTGTTCTCTAGTAGCACTCTGATCTAAAGCATTTAAAGCTGCATCTAAATCATCTATTTTACCTAACTCTTCTACAAGTCTCATCTTTTCATCCATGAGTTCTCGTTCTACAGCCTTAGATAAATTCTTACTACCTAATGATAGCTGAGTATCTATATCTTGTATTTTTAGAAGTTTATCAATATCAGCTTCTTTAATTATTTCGTTTTGTTTATAAGCAGTAGAGACTTCATCTAATGGTTCCATCCATTCCATGGTAGCCTTACCACCTTTTATCTTTATGTAAGCACCTAGAATTGTACCACCTATTGCAAGTGGTGTAGATTCTAACATGTTCTTCCATTTCCTAACTGACGGACTATCACTATCTAAAGTTTTCATCCAGTTAGGTATAGGTATCCATCCTTTAGGTCCGAATACATTAGGAAAGTAATCTGATAAAGTACGTAATACGTTATGATCTTCACCAGCATCATTTAATCCTATGACTGCTGCCTCAGTACCAGAGAATATACCTGCTGCAGTTAAAGCTCTAGTTAGTTTATTTACTTTACCAGCTTTTTTTGGTAACTGGCTAACAACACCCTGAGCTTTACCACCAGCTATTATAGAGGGTACAACGATAGAGATCATATCTCTTAAACCCTGTCTGAATGGCTCTGGATCCTTCGTTACTTTATCATAGTAATCATCTAGACCAGATAGACCTGGTACAGTCCCTACAGCATCCATAACCCAGTCTGTAGTAGCACCTGCTCCTATACTAGCTAATGATCTGAATCTATCTCTTAAGTTTAGTATAGGATTATTGTACTTACTTTTAGCTTCTTGTGTTCTAGCTAAATTCTGTTCATGAGTTAATCCATAATATTTTAAGAACCATTCATCACGTAAAGCTTCTCTTTGCTGTGTAATAGCTGGATCATCAATATAAGGATTAACTACATTGAATCTGCCTTTTCTACCTAACTCATACCACTGACGGTATTCTTCCCACATTTGGTTTTCATTAGCTTTATTAGAAAGATCTACAGAGCTTGAACCTCCTCTTGGATTTGGGAATCTACCTTCTGGTATAGTATTTTGTTGAGTAGGAGTTTGTTGGTTTTGTGGATTTACTTGTATATCAGCTTGTTTTTCAGCTGAAATGGATAGTGTTTCATTCTTTTGTATTTGATCCTCTTCTTTTAGAGCATCATCAAGATCAACTATCTGTCCCATTATTCACCTCCTGTTGGTATTATATCTTCAAATTTCTTTGGGTAAGTTCCAAAGATAGCTTCTCTAGAAACAGGTGGTCTAAATAGATACTCTTCAATATCAATACCCAATTCATTTGCAGCTTTGAAGGATTCTGCAAGTGAATGACTGATAGGTACCTTAAATTGTGGGATACCAGGATATTCAGCAGTTTGTTGAGATACTATTTCTTTATAAGATGACGCTAATGCACTCCATGCTACCTGATCAGAAGGACTGGCTGAATAGAAATTAGGGAAATTCATTTCAGATCTTTCTACTTCATACAAAGCCTTATCTAAATTACCGTAAGGTATAGGTTGTTCTTTAGCTTCCAATAATCCTTTTTTTAAATTTTCTGATTTATTTGTGCCAGCAAATATAAGTTTATTTAGTATGTCAGTTCTAGAAAGTCTATTAGGATTAAAGTCAATAGGTTGAGCTTTATATAGGTATTCAACTTGTTCTGGTATAGCTATACTGTCTCCAGCTGCTAAGTTTTTTAATATAGAATCATATTCATTTAAAGGTATTACATTGTAACTTTTACCTAATTCTGGATCATTCAAAATACCTTCTACTGAGGTTTTACTTTTCAGTTTAGTATCTAAATCTTCCATAGTTAATCCTGATCCTACTTTATTCCTAGATGGATCACCGCTAGCATTCCAAGTATAATCGTCATCTTCCCAAGCCATCCAAGTTAATTTACCAGCTGGAGTTTTACCTCTTCTAAATAAACCAGAGTTTAACTTAGCTTGAGTATCTGCTATCTCTTTAGCTTTGTTCACCTTTTGAGAGAAAGGTAGATCTTCACCTCTCATAGAAGCTAATGTTTTAAATAGTACTTGTCTGTACGCTTCTCTAGCTGAGTTAGTTGTATTATTAGTAGGAACCAACCCTTCATCTTTTTGTATATCATTAATTATATCAGACCAACTATTTAACTCCTCTTTAGAAACTTCTTTATAAAATAAAGTTAACTCCTCAACTAAAGGTACCCATTTTTCTCTAGTGCTTAAACTTAGATAAGGTACGATACTCATCAATCTACCTATATCACCTTCTCTTCCAGCTTTTAGTATATCATCATTAATTTGGAATGGACCTTTATTATTAAAATTGAAAGCTTCTGCTTTACCTATCTCTTCTTGAACTGCAGGGAATTCAGCATTTGCATTTCTTAATACAGCTAATTTTCTAATACCTTCTTCAGTAGTAATATCGGTATCCTTTAGTTCAAGAAGAAACTTACCTAAAGCTATATTTTGTCTTCTATTGAAGTCTTCTTTTTTATTCTTTGCTATTGGTCTCCATCTATCATTATGGATTTTTCTTAAACCTAATCTAAATTGTTCATTCTTTATAGGTTCTTTATTTCGTTTATTGAAGTCTTGTTTATAATTACCAGGAGTTGGTACACTCATCATAATATCTTCAAATTCCTGTGGATCAGAAATATGTACTACTAGATGTTGAGCTAAATCATTCCAAGCCGCTACTTTTTCTTGAGGACTATATCCTGCAGCAAATGTGTTTTCTCCTGTTCTTCTTTTAGCACTGAAGACTGTTGAATATAGATTTTGTAAAGTAGATTTATATACAAGAGGATCTGATCCTTTTTTATCTTTAACTGCAATGAATGCATCTATAGCAGTACTTATTGATCCTAAATCTTTATTTACTTCAGTTAAGTTTTTTTCAAACTTAGCCTGTTTAGCACCATATAGGCTAAACATTTCAAAAAGTTCTTTACCCTGTTTACTATTACCAAAGTTATACTCACGTATAAGTGATTTAGCAAATGTTTCGTAGTGACCCTGTATAGTTAGAGGAGTCCATTTTAACGGCTTCCTCCCTATATCAGCTTCTTTTTTTTCTCCCTCTTTTAAAATAGTATCTTTTAAATTCTGAGCTATTTGCGGGAATTGTTCTTTTACTCTATGTAAAAGCTTCTCTCTAAGAAATCTATTGTTCCTACCAAATGCATCTCTTAGAACTTTTAAAGATTGATTATCATTATTATTAAAACTTTCATCAGTTTGATTTAAGAATAATTCTAATAATGGAGCATCAAGATTATCTAAAACATTTGATTCTAATAACTCCTCATACTTTGCATCAGCCCATACTTTCTCTCTAATATTAACTGTAGTGTCAATTAAATCAGAAGCTTGTCTAGCTATAGTAGGAGCAAAATCTTTCCAAAATTCAACTTTATTTTGTGCATCTTCAATTTGATAATCTAATGCAGCTATTTGTGTTTCATGGGAAACCTTAATAGCATCACGTTTATTTCTCCATTTTTTATCTTCTAAATCAGATAAAATACTTAAATTCCATTGTTCTGTATTCCCCATACCTTTTAGATTACTAATGATATTCTGGGAATCTTCTTTAGCTGCTTTTTGTTGTAGCTTTAAACTATCTATAACGATATCTGCTTGTGTCTTTATAGCTCCTGAGCCAAGATCACTAGCACTACGTTTTTTAAAACGACCTCCCGTAGAATGCCGTTTATATTTACTTGCCATGAATTTTGTTGTTAATGGTTGTTACTCATCTTTCCAGATTTCATAAATATTTTGTATCGTTGAAGTTGTATTTAATACATTCTGACCCCATGCTTTACCTGCACTACCAGATGGTGCAAACGGTAAGCCTGGTATAGGCATTGGTCCAAAGTCGAACTCTCCTAACTCACGTGGCTCAACTAGTTTCTGTCTAGGAGTAATAGAAGGCATTGGTATCTCTGGTAATACGCCAGGTTTCAACATTTTAGCAGCAAAAGCTGACAAATCAGCTGACATTTTATCTGCTTTAATTTCTTCCAAAACAGCTCTAGTATTACGACCAGCACTTGAAGTAGCTTCGTTTACTTGAGCTATCATACGACCTAAATCATACCCATTCATCTGTCTAGCTTTATCAGCAGTTCTACCTGAAACACCTCTAGCTCTAAATTGACCCTCAGCTGCTATTTGATTCAAAGCTTCTTCTTCCATATCAAAAGTAGCTTCAGTTCTTATTTCATCTAGTTTTCTTAATTCACTATCAACAGCTTGTTTCTCTGATACATCGTTTAAAGTAGTTTGTAGATTATATATATCTTCTGATTTTAAGTACTGTTCATTTAAAGATTCTTGTTCTCTTATTTGTATTTCTTTTCGATATACAGCATTTTGTAAGTTAGCTGTATCTTGAGCAGTAGCTATTTTTTCCTGATTTAAAGCTTTCAATTGTATAGCTTCTACAGCTTCTAGACGATCAGCTATGATTTTATCTCTATTATTATACCAAGTAATTAAATTATTAACATCCATCGCCTCGATCTGGGCTTTATTTAATTTCTCTACTTGCTCTGCGTAATCTGCTGCTTTATTAGCTCCATATATTCCAGCTGCCCAGGTAGTAAGTTCCTTAACTGTTCTGAATTCCGGAGAACTCATAAACTCAAAAAAATCCATTTAGTATGTCCTCCTATAAAATCTCGGTGAATAAATTCCTTCCCATGTCATAGAGTTTAACGATACAGGATAAGGTGTATCATCTGTAACTTTTAATGTAAAGTTAGATGCTTTCTGATGTATAGGTATAGAAAATACTGAATGATCATCTATGTTAACATCATCAGCTAGATATGTACCTGCTTTTATAGTAGGTAATGCTAGTTCCCATTCAGTTTTGCTAATCTGTACTTGAGCCCCATTTGGTGGTGCAACCCTGAATTCAATCTTTTGATCATTTACCCATTCAAATCCAGTTGTAGAGCTAACTCCTGCAGCTTGTGGTCTTTGTTCAACACCATTTAATTTAACTGATACTTGATCTCTATAGTTAAATTCAAAATCTCTTGGAAGCCAATCAAATCTTGTTCTGCTTCCATCTCCTGTAAAACTTAAAATAGTAGGAGTATTTCCTGTAGCTTTAAGTCTAAAGTTTACAGAACCAGATAAACCTAAAGAGAAATTAACTTTTTTTACAACAAGACTAGCAGTGTAATCTGATCTTGTCATACCTTCATCTGTTCTAAAATAAGTTTTAGGTAATTCAATATTGAATTTATATTTAACACCTACTACTACTCTACTAGCTAAACTAGATGGTGTTAAATCTTCACTATACACTTTATAATATACATCACCATTGCCTTCTTTTATCACACTAGAAGGTTCTAATATCCTACCAGCACTGCTAGTAGCAGTAGTAGTACCATCTGTATTACTAAAGTATCGAGTATCACCTTTAATAATAATTATAGGGTCCATATTTAAAGATGAATGTAACTCATATGGTACATAACATTTATTAAATTTACCAGATGAATCATATTCTATTGTTTTAGTAGCACCGTGATTTTTAGGTGAAGTATATAAATCAATATAAGGGTTAATCTTATCACCTTGGCTACTAGAAATCAAAGCATCCTCTGGACTACGACTTAAATTACCTTTAGATAATAGCACATCAGCAGCACTACTTGGTGTAGAAGCTGTAACAATATAGAAATCGTCATGATCAAATGCTAAGAATTTTAGTAATCCATTTAACTTCCAACTAAACCAAGATTGTAATACTCTTTCATCTCCTACATCATGTGTACGATAAAAGTATATTTCACTCATAGCTCCTGAACTTGAACTGAAAGTTGTAGAGTATAAAGCTAATAAATTGTTTTGAGGACTAGCAACTATGTCTGTTATTGTACCAGGTATCCATTCTGTAACTATTCTACTAATATCAACTATCTTAGGATTCTCCTGTTGACCTCTAGTATTCATACTAAATACTCTAGAATAACTTGGTTGTTTACTAACAAAGTTAATGTGAGTACCCATATCCATTGGTTCTACATCTGTGCTAGATTCAAAATTAGATATAGCATTAACAGTAGCTGTTGTTGGAGTTAGTAATCCATCTTTACCGGACATCAGAAACTGTTGAGATTTACTGAATAAGATTAAACCTTGAGCAGTAGGTATTACATTATATAATACAGCTGGACGAGTTGTTGAACAGTTTAAATCTACTGGATCTGATTCCGTTAATGCTCTTGCAGAAGTATGGTAGAAGTTGTAGAAGTCACTTGCTTGACTTAAGATTACATTATCTTTAGATAAGAATCCTAATCTATTATTGTGGAAGAATACTTTACGTATTTTTTCTCCTACAAAACTAGGATGGTTATTAGTAACATCATCTCCAACTAATCTATTAACCCATGTAATAGCTCTAAATGTAAAAGCATTTGTACCTGTATTGACTAATTCATGAGGCATAGTCGAAGCATCAAAACCAGTAGACTTACTAGGATCTATAGTTTCTTCCCAATGACCAGTTCCTGATGTACCGCTATCAGTTACAAATTTAACAAAATATGTATCTTGATCTGATGCAGTATTGATAATCTTTACTATACGACCATTAGTAGATTGCGTAGGTAGTTGGGATATATTATCTACTTGATCTTGAAATACAGTTAGTTTATCATTTTGGTCTCCAGCTGAAGCAGAAATAGTAAATGTATTATCACCTACAATTTCTAGACTATTAGAAAGTTTAGTTGTTGAGAATCCTGATATAGCATCTATCTGAGTATCTAATGAAGTTAGTATACTATCATAAGTACTATTTGCATCGCCAGTGACAGTAACAGTTGTACTATTAATTGTTACTGTATAAGTTACTGATACTGGACTGCCTGATAGCATTAATGTTGCTTTAGACTTACTTGTAAATGAAGGATTAGCTGATACAGCAACTGTCTTCTTTCTGTTAACTATGATAGTTGTATCTTGTGCTGTTACTACATCATATACACGTTCAGTTGCCGTTGCATCAGATATGTAATCATTAGCTGAACCAACCATAGTAATAGTACATGCAACTCCTGTAGTCGCATTCCATACTTCTATATTATGATTATCAAAACTAGCACCAATAGTTCCTATATATTTTTCACCATTATCTCTATGTATATAGAACCAATCACTAGTAGTACCTGCAGCAGTAGCTAGTCTAGATATAAATTCAGTACCTGGTCTTTTAATTAAACCATAGGTTGGATCTGCATATCCATTAGTACATTCTACTACTTCTCCTGGTCTTTTTTTATCATCTGATTGTCTAGATACTCCACCAAGGAAACTATCTATTATTTGTGTGACTGCTGCCATTATCTTTTTAAAGCTTGGTAAGGTTGATAACTTTGGTAGTAGTTTTGCTGACCTTGAGGGTGTCCAAAGAATGTAAACTGACCTTGTTGTGTTTCGTATTCCAAAGCTAATGATCTAGCAATAGCTTCTTGTTGTTGTAGTATTTGATACTGCTGTATATCACCTACTATTCTTTGTGATGAAAAGGTAGCAGCTCTAGCACTGACAAAGTTTTGTACTGGTGGTGGTAAATCTATCCAGTCATATAAGTATGTTACATCACACTCAATTTCTTCTTCTGTCCATTTAAAAGTATGGTTCTGTCTGTCATATAGTTTACCACTTCTATTAACAGCATCTTTACCCATATTAGCTGAGTTTTCTGATAATTTGATTTGTAGTATATTGTCACCAATAACTATTTCATCATTACTATCAGGAGAAAAAGGTTGATGGTACTCTTTATTGAAGGTCCAGCCTTCAGATTGTATCTCTTTAGATACCTGTAATAGTGTTTCGTTTGCAATCGCAACGTCTGGGTTGGTTGTTTCTACTACTGTTACAGGTGCCTGACCACAAGACATTAGTATTCTATTTATTGCGTCTTTTTGTATAGTCATTATAGTTTTGTAAAGAAAAAAAAAAGGGAGACCGAAGCCTCCCATAATGTATAGTTAAATGTATATTTAGAATGCAGCGTCGCCTGAAGAACCAACAAATAGTTCAACACAAGCAGCTGGGTTTAGATAGTCTGCCCCCATTGCTAAACGTCCCAATATTACATCTCCTTGGTAGATGACTGATACATCTCCAGAAGTTGTTTGAACTTGAGGACCAATAGCTTCTACAACACCTGCACCTTCTCTTTGGAAGATAAGACCACAAGAACCAGCAAAGTCGTTAGACTCACCATAGTTATTATTAACACCATGAGCACTGAATGTACAAGCTGCACTTGATTGAGCAGTAGTTAGTGCAGAATCAGTGAATGTAAATGTATCGGCATCCTTAGCAGTAATTGTATAAGCACCAGCAGTAGCAGTACCAGCAGTAGGATTAAATGTTATCTTATCACCTACACTTAAACCGTGAGCTGTTTTGGTTACTACCGTTACACCAGTATTTACTGTTCTTACATAAGTACCAGCTTGACTACCAGCTCCAGAATCTATGGCTGGTCCTACGAAATCACCAGCATTATCAATAGTATTAGCAGTACCAAACTTACCAAGGAATGGTATGTTCATAGACTTGAAGATCTTAATACCAGCAATTGATACAACACCTTCTCCGGTTTGTAAACCTGTACCTTGAACGTCTCTGTTGATTAGTCCGTTATCACCTGTCTCTTTAATAAGTGCATAGTACTGACGTGGGTTGAGTACAGCTACTCTTCCATCAGAACTTATTCCTTTCTCGTCTAATACAGCAGCTGCATTAAAGAAAGCTGTAACTAAACTAGCAGCAGTTGTTGCAGCTTCATTAGTTCCTGTTGCACTGACCTGAATCTGTGTTCCACCTGGTTCCCTTCTATCATTATTACTTCCAGTAACAGGATGTTCTGCACGAGCACCACGAGTGATAGCTCTAAAGATCTTACGGTCATAGTTCTCAGCTAGAGCATAACCAATCTTTCTAGAGATCTCTCCTCTCAAGTCATAATGAGAAAGTGTCTCATCTAAGTCATACACAAAAGCTGAACTGATAAGTAGATCGTCCATGACGATAGTCTTTTCAGCTACTGGTGTCTTATCCGTACCAAGTATAGGGGTTCCTGGGGTATGGTACTCTGAACCCATACGTCCTGTGTAGATGAACTGCAATGATTTGCCGTTCTTCAATGTACGCTTCGTGACTAGATCACGAGCGATTGTGTTATGCTGGAATCCTTTGAACATCTCTCCACTGAACAGCTTGAGATATAATTCATACTTGTCTCCTGCTCCACCATAACCTGCTCCAGTAGATAAATTAGCTCTACCGAAATTTGTTTGTAAGGCGTTAGCCATAATTAAAAATTAATTGTATTGTTTACTTTATCACGTACGTAAAATTTAATTGTTTGTTGTGGTCTTTCCCACCGTCTAGACGGCTAATGGGTATCCTCGTAAGGGCCAGAAGCCAATTAGTCAGAGATCCGACACTGAGGTGTCTCTGACCGATGGTAGTTTAAGTGCATACTTTCTACCATAATAAAAAAGGCCAGTAGTCCGAAGACCACTAGCCATAGTTCGTTGAATTTCTT
>VTLG01009654.1_pt1 | contig 23092 bp, 19 predicted proteins | sample 4694571 | NCBI WGS metagenome assembly VTLG01 (sample SAMN12604809, study PRJNA352737) | marine metagenome | biome: ENVO:00000447; feature: ENVO:00000209|ENVO:00000569|ENVO:01000036; material: ENVO:00002151; isolation source: viral sequences binned using virsorter ...
TCCCCCAGCTCCCCCAGCTCCATTGCCTCCAGCTTTACCAGATCAATTACCTGATGCTGAGGTAAGACCAGTCAATCCGGCTGTTCGTGAAGCGCAATCTAAGTTAGGAACTAAGAAAGGTAAGAAAGGAAGCACAGCTGATCTAAGAATAGATAAAAAGAAAACACCTACACCAACTGGAGCGGGTACTCCCATAAATACGGGAAACACTAATCAGACTGGAGGCATTCAGTAGTGAACGCACGTGAAAAATATAATCAGCTTAGTTCTGCTAGACGACAGTTCCTCGATAAAGCAGTGCAATGTTCTGAACTCACGTTGCCATATTTAATTGATGACGATATATCATCAAGACCAAACCACAAATCATTAGCAGTACCTTGGCAATCAGTAGGAGCTAAGTGTGTAGTGACATTAGCAGCCAAACTTATGTTGGCTGTCTTACCACCACAGACAAGTTTCTTCAAGCTACAGGTACGTGACGACAAGTTAGGAGAAGAATTAGGTCCAGACATAAGAAGTGAATTAGATCTTTCATTTGCAAAAATGGAAAGAATGATCATGGAATATATAGCTGCAAGTAATGATCGAGTTGCAATACACCAAGCACTAAAACATTTAATTGTTGGTGGTAACGCATTGATCTACATGCATAAAGATGGACTAAAAACTTTTCCTTTAACTAGATATGTTGTTGAGCGTGATGGTGATGGTAACGTTTTATGCATAGTTACAAAGGAACTAATAAGTAGAAAAGTTTTAGATATTGATCTACCAGAACCTGAACCTAATTCAGTAGTAGATGAATCTCATAGTGTTGCTGATGATGTAACCATCTATACTATGGTCAAACTAGATAAAGCTAGTGGCAGATGGGTATGGCATCAAGAAGCATTCGATAAAATTATTCCTGATACAAGAAGTACCGCACCTAAGAAAGCCAGTCCCTGGTTGCCTTTACGGTTCAATACAGTTGATGGAGAAGACTATGGTCGTGGAAGAGTAGAAGAATTTTTAGGAGATTTAAAATCACTTGATGGTTTAAGTCAAGCTCTAATTGAAGGAGCTGCTGCTGCCAGTAAAGTTATTTTTCTTGTGTCTCCAAGTTCAACTACAAAACCAGCCACCATTGCAAAGGCTGGTAACGGAGCAATTGTACAGGGTAGACCCGAAGACGTTGCAGTTATTCAAGTTGGAAAAACTGCTGACTTCGCTACAGCTGCACAGATGGCTCAAGGTATAGAGAAAAGAATGTTAGAAGCTTTCCTTGTTATGAACGTAAGGAATGCTGAAAGAGTTACAGCTGAAGAGGTACGCCTTACACAGTTAGAACTAGAACAACAACTCGGAGGTATATTTTCATTACTTACAGTTGAGTTCCTAATACCTTATCTCAATAGAACTTTATTAGTTCTTCAAAGATCTAATCAAATACCAAAACTTCCTAAAGATATAGTACGTCCAACAATAGTTGCTGGCGTTAATGCTTTAGGTAGAGGACAAGATAGAGAATCATTAACTCAGTTCATTGGAACTATTGCTCAGACTTTAGGACCAGAAGCTTTAATGCAATACATAAATCCACAAGAAGCAATCAAGAGATTGGCTGCTGCTCAAGGTATTGATGTACTAAATCTTGTTAAGACTGAACAGCAAATCCAAGAAGAAATGGCAGCTGCTCAACAAGCACAAGCACAACAATCACTGGTAGATCAAGCTGGTCAAATGGCTGGTGCTCCATTAATGGACCCCAGTAAAAATCCACAGATGATGCCAGAGGAAGAATCAGAACCACCCGTTGAATAATTATGGCTGATACATTAACTATTAAACAAGATGACCAGTCTACAGATGTAGAAAATCTTACGACTGAAGAGCAAGACTCCCTGCAAGTCGGGGAGGAAATGGCTAAAGAGCAAGGAGAATTACTTGCTGGTAAATATAAAAATGCTGAAGATTTAGAAAAAGCATATGTAGAACTCCAAAAGAAATTAGGAGATAAAGAAGAACCTGAAGCTACTAAAGAAGAGGAAGAAGTTACTGATACTAAAGATGAACCAACTGAAAAAAGTGAAGCGGTTACATTATTAGAATCAGCTAATGAAGAATACTTTTCAAATGACAAAACACTTTCTCCAGAAACTCTTGAGAAGTTTTCAAGTTTAAGTAGCAAAGATTTAGTTAGTGCTTATTTAGAGATGCAAAAAAATGCACCTCAAGATACTTCACAACCAGAGATTGATGTCACCACAGCAGAGATTAATAAAATACAAAACTCAGTTGGCGGTGAAGAAAAATATAAGAACTTGGTTACATGGGCAAGTGAGAATCTTGCTGAAAATGAAATCCAAGCTTTTGATAATTTAGTTGGTACTGGCAATGCAGCTGCTATTCAGTTAGGAGTTGATGCTATTAAATCTAGATACGAATCAGTTAATGGTTATGAAGGACGAAGGTTGACAGGCAAAGCTGCTGATACAAGCGGTGATGTATTTAGAAGTCAAGCACAATTAGTAGAAGCTATGAGTGACCCTCGCTATGACAGAGACCCTGCTTATAGACAGGATGTTGTAGCAAAACTAGAACGTTCAGATATTGATTTTTAATTATGGCACCCAAAGGCAAGGGCACCTATGGAACTAAAAAAGGTAGACCCCCAAAAAAATGAAAACTAAAGACTTAGACAACCTATTAAATTATTACCCTTACGAACCACCTATAAGAGTTATGACTAATCACAACCACGAAAATGACCAATGGCATATTGCTGAGGAGACAAACGGTAGGCTGGCAATGCTTGGCGTACTTGCTGCTCTCGGTGCTTATGCACTTACCGGTCAGATCATCCCAGGCATCTTCTAATCCTTACAAATGGAAGATGAGTTGCTTTGATTTTCTCGAAGCAAGATACAAATTGATACTCGATGAGGATTTACCTTTAAAAAATAAGATAAACCTCATCAATTATTTCCTCTCCAAAGTGGAAGAGGAATGCGACAACATTCATTTACATTAATCACATGGCTGCAATCTCATTACAAAGAGACACTACAACCAATTGGGAAAAGTTTTGTAACTGGGTAACAAGCACAGACAACCGCTTATATGTTGGTTGGTTTGGAGTGCTTATGATACCTTGTTTACTGGCTGCTACCACCTGTTTTATTCTCGCCTTTATCGCTGCTCCTCCAGTGGACATCGATGGCATACGTGAACCAGTATCAGGTTCCTTGTTGTACGGAAACAACATAATATCAGGAGCTGTCGTCCCCTCCTCTAATGCAATCGGACTACATTTTTACCCCATCTGGGAAGCCGCAACCTTGGACGAATGGTTGTATAACGGTGGACCATATCAGTTAGTTATATTCCATTTCTTAATCGGAGTTGCTGCATATGCTGGTAGACAGTGGGAACTATCTTACCGCCTCGGCATGAGACCTTGGATTTTTGTAGCTTATACAGCTCCATTGTCAGCAGCACTAGCGGTTTTTCTTGTATACCCTTTCGGACAAGGGAGTTTTAGTGATGGTATGCCTCTTGGTATTTCTGGTACTTTTAACTTCATGTTCGTATTCCAAGCAGAACACAATATCCTTATGCATCCGTTCCACATGCTCGGTGTTGCTGGGGTATTCGGTGGATCTCTTTTCTCTGCTATGCACGGAAGTCTTGTTACTTCCTCAATTATTAAGGAGACAACAGAAGATGTATCGCAGAACTATGGCTATAAATTTGGTCAAGACGAGGAGACATATAACATCGTTGCAGCTCACGGCTATTTCGGTAGATTAATTTTCCAATATGCGTCATTTAATAATTCTCGTTCTCTTCATTTCTTTCTTGCTACTTGGCCGGTTGTTGGCATATGGCTGACATCTATGGGTATATGCACTATGGCATTTAACCTTAATGGATTTAACTTTAACCAATCAATAGTTGATACTAATGGCAAAGTTATTCCTACTTGGGCTGACGTAGTAAACAGACAGAACTTAGGCATGGAAGTGATGCATGAACGTAATGCTCATAACTTCCCTCTTGACTTAGCATCTACTGAGTCAACAGAAGTAGCACTTACAGCACCACAAATTGGCTAAGAATTTTTGTTTATACCTAACCTTAATAACTAACTTATTTATATGCTCTGGCGTTATCCGCCATTGGAATAGTATGCAAACAAAAGACACACAAATTCTAGAACTACAGAAACAGGTAGATAAATTACTAGAGGAATATAGACAAGAAGAATATAAAAAGAAGGATGAACCAGTAGGTGAACCTTCATACTAGCCACGCTTCCGTTCATCCTGTTCAGGACGCATGACAACCTAGACATGGAACGGGGTCTAGGTATATGGGAGATACCAATGGTAACTTACGTATATCGTGGCGTTGTTTACACTAAGTAAATAACAAAAGAAAGGGAGCACCTCAGAGTCGGACTCCCTTTCACTTTGGCTTTTTGCCCTCCAAGGAGGATACCAATCAGCCGTCTAGACGGTGGGATAGACCACGAAAAATGATCAAAAAAATTTCTGTACGGAAGAAAGTAAACAATAAATTTTTTAAAATAAAATGGCTGATGCTAATCAGGTCGGTATAGGTAGAATTAATCTATCTTCCGGCGTAGGTTATGACGGAGCTGGTGACAAGTACGCCACCTATCTTAAACTCTTCAGTGGAGAGATGTTTAAGGGCTTCCAACATAACACAATCGCTCGTGACTTAGTTATGAAGCGTACACTGAAGAACGGAAAGAGTCTTCAGTTCATCTATACAGGTCGCATGACAAGTGACTATCACACTCCTGGAACCCCTATATTAGGGAACGCTGACAAGGCACCTCCAGTTGCTGAGAAGACAATTGTTATGGATGACCTTCTAGTCAGTTCTGCATTTGTATATGACCTTGATGAGACACTTTCTCATTACGATCTACGTGGAGAGATTTCTCGTAAGATTGGTTATGCACTTGCTGAGAATTATGACAGAAAAATTTTCAGAGCTATTGCAAAAGGTGCTCGTCAAGCATCTCCTATCTCTGCTACTGGTTTCGTTGAACCCGGTGGTACACAGATTCAGTTAAATAGTACACAGAACAATACACAAGCTACATCAGCTTCTAACCTTGTTACTGGTTTCTATGATGCTGCTGCTGTATTAGATGAGAAAGGAGTTAGTTCTGACGGCAGAGTAGCTGTTCTAAACCCAAGACAGTACTACGCTCTTATTCAGCAAACAGGTGACAATGGACTAATCAATAGAGACGTTCAAGGTACAGGTTTACAGTCTGGAGAAGGTGTTGTATCTATCGCTGGAATCAAGATCTATAAGTCAATGAACCTACCATTCTTAGGTAAGTTTGGTACTGCTAACACAATATCAAATGCTGGTTCATTCGTAGGTCAATCTATGGATTCAGCTGCTGGTAAACAGACAGCAACTTATGCAAGGTCTTCAACAACAATCACAATTACTCTTAATGGTCACGGAATTTCTGTTGGCGATAAGGTTGTGTTTGATGCTACAGCTGGTGGTGGTACTTCTGGTACTTACACAGTTGCAACTGTACCTAATGCTAATACATTCACAATTACTGATACTGCAAGTGGAACCGTTTCAGCCGGAACAGCTTGTACATTCAACATTGCTGGTGTTAACAATGGCTATGGTGAGTCTGGTGACTTCGCTGGATCATGCGGTTTAATCTTCCAAAAAGAAGCTGCTGGTGTAGTAGAAGCTATTGGACCACAAGTTCAGGTAACTAATGGAGACATATCCGTTATTTACCAAGGAGACGTAATTTTAGGTCGTCTCGCAATGGGAGCAGATTACTTAAACCCTGCTGCTTGCGTGGAATTACACGTTGGTTCAGCAGACGCTGCTTTCTAAGTTTATACATTTATACGGGACCTTCGGGTCCCTTTTTTTTTATCTATGGCTACTACAACAATTGACCCCGATACCGAACTATCCGCAGTGAACTCAATCTTGGGTAGCATAGGTCAATCACCTTTAACTACTCTTAATTTTAATAATCCTGAGACTGCATTTGTTTATAACTTATTAGTTGAAGCTAATAAAGATATACAAAATGAAGGATGGCATTTTAATACAGAGGAGAATGTAAAAGTTACTCCTGATGCAACAACAAAATATATAACTATTCCAAGTAACTATTTAAGATACGATTTACATGATAAACGTCTTGATAAAACAAAAGATTTAGTTAGAAGAAATGGAAGACTATATGATTTAGTTGAACATACTGATCAATTTACTGAAGATCAATATTTAGATATTGTCACTCTATATCCATTTGAAGATGTTCCTCCAGTTTTTCAAAGATACATAATATCCAAAGCTTCAGTACGTGCAGCTGTACAGCAAGTTGCGAATAGAGAATTAGCAGCATTACTACAAATACAAGAGCAATCTGCAAGAGCAAATGTAATGGATTATGAGTGCAATCAAGGCGACCATAACTTTATGGGTTGGCCGGAGAAGACAGCATATGCACCTTTCCAACCGTTCCAAATATTAAATAGAAGATAATGGCAAGTGTTACTCAAACAATACCAACGCTGACTGGAGGTTTATCACAACAGCCAGATGAACTGAAGATTCCTGGACAAGTTAGTGTAGCTAATAATGTAATACCTGACGTAACACATGGCTTATTAAAGCGTCCAGGAGGTAAGTTAATTGCATCAATTAGTGATAATGGTACATCAGCTTTAAACTCACAAACAAACGGTAAATGGTTTAGCTATTACCGTGATGAAACAGAAAGTTATATAGGACAAGTTAGTAGATCTGGCGATATAAATATGTGGAGATGTAGTGATGGTGCTGCAATGACTGTTAACTATGACTCAGGTACAGCAACAGCATTAGCTAACTATTTAACTCATACTGATGATCAAGATATACAAACCTTAACTCTTAACGACTACACATTTCTAACTAACAGAACTAAGACAGTTGCAATGTCTTCTACTGTTGAAGCTGTAAGACCACCTGAAGTTTTCATTGATTTAAAAGCTACAGCTTATGCAAGACAATATGCAGTTAATTTGTATGACAACACAACTACTACAACCACTTCTACAGCTACACGCATTAATGTTCAGTTAATTAAATCAAGTAATAACTACTGTAGTGGTAGTGGAGGTATGGTTGCTCGCAGTAGTCGAATAACATCAAGCACTAGATGTAACGATTCTGCTGGTGATGGTAGGGATGCATATGCACCAAACGTAGGAACTAGAATTATTAATGCTACTGATGGAGCAAGTCTTACAGATGATGCTGTTTCTGGAAGTCATACTTATACCATTGATGTAAAAGATACAAGTAATAACTCAGTTAATAGAGGAGTTAATTTATATTTTCGTATTAGAACAATCGGACAATCAGTACCATTTACAACTGGTTCTGGTAATAGTCAAACTACAACTTATCAAGCAAGATATACAACAACATTTGATCTTTTATATGGTGGTTCTGGTTGGCAACAAGGTGATTATTTCTATGTATGGATGCAAGATGGCTACTATAAAGTAACTGTTGAAGATGTAAGTACAACTGCTGTACAAGCAAACTTAGGATTAATAAGACCTAATCCAACACCATTTGATACAGAAACAGCTATTACTGCTGAGTCAATTCTTGGAGCTATAAGACAAGAAATTATAGATACTGGTAATTTTACAAGTGCTAATGTTCAGCAAATTGGAACAGGTTTATACATAACAAGATCATCTGGGACATTTAATGTAACAGCACCTTCTAGTGATTTATTAGGAGTAATGTCTACTGAAGTTAAAAATGTAGATGATTTACCAGCTCAATGTAAACATGGATATGTAGTTAAAGTAGCTAATAGTGAAGCTGATGAAGATGATTACTATGTAAAGTTTTACGGAAATAATGATAGAGATGGTGATGGAGTATGGGAAGAATGTGCAAAACCTGGCAGAAATATTGAGTTTGATAAAGGCACAATGCCTATTCAATTAGTCAGACAAGCCAACGGTACATTTACTGTCTCACAAGCAACATGGGAAAATGCTGCGGTAGGAGATACATTAACTAATCCAGAGCCATCATTTGTAGGTAAAACAATTAATCAATTAGTTTTCTTTAGAAACAGATTAGTATTCTTAAGTGATGAAAACGTAATCATGTCAAGACCTGGCGAGTTTTTTAACTTTTGGTCAAAGACTGCTACTACATTTACACCACAAGATGTTATTGATCTTTCCTGTAGTTCTCCATATCCAGCAATTGTTTATGATGGAATACAAGTTAATGCTGGATTATTATTATTTACTAAAAATCAGCAATTTATGCTGACTACAGATAGTGATATTTTAAGCCCAGAAACTGCAAAGTTAAATGCTGTTTCATCTTATAACTTTAATGAAAAAACTAATCCTATTTCTTTAGGAACAACTGTTGCATTTATAGATAATGCAAACAAATTCACACGTTTCTTTGAAATGTCTAATGTTGTTAGACAAGGTGAACCAGATGTAGTTGATCAAAGTAAAGTTATATCTCGTTTATTAGATAAAGATATAAGTATAGTTTCAGAATCTAGAGAAAATTCAGTTGTATTTTTTAGTGTAAAGAATACTGATAAAATCTTTTGTTTCAGATATCATACTGCTTCTGGAGAGCAAAGGTTATTACAGTCTTGGACTACATGGACTGTTACAGGAAATATTCAATATCACTGCATGTTAGATGATGCTTTATACGTTATTACACGAAATAATAATAAAGATCAGATGATTAAATATTCCCTTAAATTAGATGATGGTGGTCATTTTGTAACTGATACAAGAGATACTGCTGATACATCAGATGATTATGTATATCGTGTCCATTTAGATCATGCTTCATCCGTAACAGCAGCTTCAGGTACATACAGTGGTGCAAATATCAAAACTACTATTCCTAAACCAAATGGTTATGAAAGTACCAAACAGTTAGTTGCTTATGAAACTGATGCCGGTAATGACTTAGGAAGATACGCAGAAATAACTGTAAATGGTAGTAATTTAGAAATTTCTGGAGATTGGTCAAACAATACTTTTGTTATTGGTTATTTATATGAAATGGATGTACGCATTCCTACCTTATATGTAACTAGAGCTGAAGGAGATAAATATAGATCTGATTCTAAATCGTCTCTTGTTGTCCATAGAATTAAATTTAGCTTTGGACCATTAGGAGTTTATTCAACAACCTTACAAAGGATAGGAAAACCAGATTACACAGAAACTAAAGAACTAGCTTTAGCTGGTGTTGTATCTGCTAGTAGATTACCAATAGTAAATGAAGTTATAGAAACAGTACCTTGTTACGAGAGAAATACAAACTTAACAGTAAACGTTAAATCAGAACATCCCGCACCAGCCACATTAGTTTCATTGGCATGGGAAGGAGACTTTACAAATAGATTTTATAGACGTGTCTAATTACATTCACCCAATAACGGTTGAAGCTGCACTTGCTGTAGCTTCTAACCTTTTACCAGATGACCGTAGAGAAGTAGAAGAGGGTCATGGACATGATCCTGTTGTGGCAATACCTCAGTGTGCCAAATATGGTGACACTGTGTATTTCACAGTTCCAAACGGTGAACTAGCCGGAGTAGCTGGTGTAGAAGAAGATGGCAGAATCTGGATGCTATGTACACCCGCTATCCATAAGTACCCACTAACTTTTGCAAGAGAAGCTAAAAGATATGTGGAAAGTAGACAAGAGAAGTTGCTCTGGAACATCGTTGATAAACGAAACAGAGTTCATATAAAACTACTCAGATTCCTAGGGTTCAAATTTTTAAGGGAATTAAAACACGGACCTAATAATTTATCCTTTATGGAGTTTTGCCGTGTGTTTAGGTGGAGCAGCTAAGACTGCAAACGAAAATGCTCGTAGAAGATACAAATACGAGAATGAAAGAAGAGAGCGTCAATGGATGCAGAGAACATCTATTTATGCTGCTCAAAAAGTTAAATATCAAGAAGACGTACATAACGCTAACTTAGGAAAAGCAAATGTAAGAGTTCAACAGCAAGAAGCTATGAACGTTGCTAGAGCTAATGCTCAAGTTAAGTACGCTGAACTATTTAGAACATTACAAAAAGATAGTGCATATGGAAAATTAGTAGCAAGTGGTCAAACTGGTCAATCTACTAGAAGAAGAGGAACTTTAGAACTTGCTAAATATGGTAGAGATGTAAGTGAAATTGCTAGAAAATTAACCCTTAATGATAGAGAGTTAGCTCGTAAGAGTTCCGCAGCACAGTCTCAACTTGATTCATTTAAAGATGAAGCATTCTCTAAAGTTGCTTTTCAGCCAATTCAAGATGTTGCACCTCCACAACCTGTTATGCGTAACGTTGGAGCTGAAGCATTTATGCAAGGGTTATCAATTGCTGGAAGTCTAGCAACTGGAGCTGGTTCCCTTGGTTGGAAACCTATAACTATGTAAGGAGAAAATATGGAAGACGAATTTTTTAACTTTAATCCCGCACCGGATTACGGTTCAATTCTTGGAGCTAGTTATGACCCAGTCAATACAAGTTATGACAGACGTGAAGAATTAGAAAAACAGAATGATGCTGTTCGTGAAAAGAATGCTGAGTTACCTTTTGAAATAGCTAAGAAGTTAGCAGGGTTAATACCTACTGCTAAAAAGCTATCAGATAAATTTGCTTGGGATAAATATAATAAAGACTCTGCTAAAGAGAATCCTTGGAAAAAAGGTACTGAAGAATATGAAGAATATCAGAGAATACAAGAATTTCTAGATCAAGCTGAAAAAATAAACAAAAAGATGCAAGGAGAAGCTTATGAGAAAGGAGATATCCCTTCGCTTAAGAACCTTAAATCTGATGGAATAGGACAAAGAACTACAAGAAATATTGTTTTTAATGCTGATAAAATTACATGGGATGGTGATTTAGCTAGAAAAATAAACGAGAACTTTAAAGGTGGTATATTCCCAGATGCAGATACAGCTAATAATTTTGTTAATGGTTGGTGGGAGCAAAAAAAAGCGAATTTAATTGCTACTGGTTTTAACAATAAATATATTGAATTTTATGGAAGAAAGAAATTTGATGATCTTAAAGCTAACTTTCTTCAAACTGTTACACCAAATATTCTTAAACAAGAATTACAGAAAGACAAAAATGAAGATTATGCAAATATTGAAGGTTTATCTAAATCTGAAAACTTCAATGAAAACATTTATAAATGGGCTGATACAAACAAAGGAAAGTTTGGTAACAATCTTGGTAATGCTGTTCGCTATAAAGCAAACTTAATGATTGAAATGGTTGAAGCTGATAAATTATCTTACGAACTAGGAAAAGGTTTTTTACTTTCAATTACTCAAGGCAAAGGTGATAAAGAAAAATTAGTTGTTGAGAAATTAGGAGGATCAACCGCTGCTGATATGCAAGTATATGGTTGGTTACAAAAACTTGAGCAAGCTGAAAATAAAGCTTTGGGAGCAATTACTACTCGCGATAATAACTATCACACAAAATACGAACAGAATTTTAGAAACGATCTTTATAAAGATGGCAACGTCCCAACTAAACAGGAAATTGTTGACTACATTTATAACAATGAAGAATCAAAGTTTGATTTTACTACCGGTGGATTGCCACAGGGAATACTTAAATCGTTATCTCAAGAAGCACAAGATGATGCAAAATTAATACCTTCATATGAGAAGAAAGCACAGTTAGGGATATTAACAGTAGCTGAAGTAATGAAATTAGAAAGCTCTGATTTAAGAAATAAATATCTTCCAAGAGCTATCTCTGTTAACAACATGGGTATGACTCAGTCTATTGTTTCTAGGTCTAAAGAAGCTGTTAAAACAATGGCTGATGAAGTAGAAAAAGCTTCTATAGGTAAAGTTGATAAATCTTCTAAGTGGTTATCTATTAAACAACAAGGAGAATTATTATATCCATCTTTATATGCAGCTAATTTAAAAGTTGCAGCACTTAGTCCTGAACAAAAAGCCAAAGGTTTCACTCTTGAAGATGCTGCTCATGCTGAAACTATGAAGCAACTATATGAAAGGGCGTATGCTGGTCAATTTGATACTTGGGGTGAGTTTACAACTAATACATTGAAGATGCAGAGTGCTGTTGAGTATTTAGCAATGGATAAAGATCATATTAATACTCAAATAATTCCAGGATATGAAGAAGCTGTTAAACAAGCTATGAATTTACCAGATGGTTCTACAACAACACTTACAGCTTTTAAACAGCTTGGAGATAAAATAGGAATCCCTGGATGGCAAATTCAACTTCAACAGAAAAAAGTTGCAGAGAAATTAGGTGGTGTAGAACATATTAAATCAGAAGTGGAATTAGCTTTTGAAAAGTTACCTGTAGATCAAAAGAAATTATTGAGTAAATATACGACTCAAGCTAAATTAGCTAGAGCTAAATTCTTAGCATTTATGGAAGATAGTGGAGAAGGAGAAGGTGTTATTACTTGGACTGAATTATCAACACTTCATCCAGATGTAGCTAAGTTTATATATAAAGAAGAGACTGGTCAAGATATGCCAGAAACTCCTCAACTTGGTAAGTTTGAATTACGAAAAGGTGAATGGAAAGAACTTCCTGGAGCTACTCGAATTGGCTATGCCGTATGGGATGGTAAAGATTGGGTATACAGTTCTATGAGAGGTAGAGGTCAAGAATCGATTGTGACACCTACTGACTACAAAGATAGAGATGGTTACTTTAGACCGTTTGAAGGTAAGAGTAATGACTTAACTACAACATTTATTGGTAGAGATGAACCACTTAACTTTGCAGAAGAAGGTGGTCCAAGAGCTGGAGACTGGTATAAGACTACAAATAAAAACTTAAATGCGATGAACTTAGGAGATATCCGAGGTTTGAAAGGACAACCTTTTGTCGTATGGAACGGAAAAGAATGGGTTCCAAGTGCCGTTAAGGGTAGATTCCCTGAAGAGTACCAAGGTCCTCAACCACTGAGCACCATTCAAGAAGAAGAAGCCTTGATTAAAAAACAAGCAAATATGAATTAAATTACTAAGGTAAATTATGAGTTCTGATTATCAGATTGATATTGACACTCAGGCTCTGGAAAATGCACAGCTTGAGTTACAAACATTAGCTGAAGAGGAAGAAAAAAATAGAGTTCTTCAACAACAGCGAGACATTCAATTACAGCAACAAATAGAGCAATCACAAGCTGAATTAAACGACCCTAGAGAGGCAGAAGGTGGTGGCGGTATTAGAGGAATAACTAAAGAAATTGGAGCTGCCATTGGTGGTGGTATTCAAGATACAGCATCCTCTATTGTCACTCTTCCAGAAAGAGCCATTGATATGTTCAGTGGTGAAATGGAAGAAGAAGGTCAAACAGATGAAGGCTATAAAGCTGAATGGGATGATTGGTTTGTTGATGATGACAATCCAATAGAAACTAAAACATGGTGGGGAGGTGCTCTACGGAGTCTTGTTCATTTTGGTACTTTAGTTCCAGCAAGTTTAGTAGCTTTAAAAGCTGCTGGACTAGGTGCTGTCGGTACTGCTATCGGTGGTGTTGGAGGCTCTTTAGTAAGAGGTGCAGCAATTGGTGCGACCTCTGATGTTATATCTAAATATTCACAAGAAGATAATGGTCTAGCTATTTTGAGAGACCGTTATAACTTTATTGATACTCCATTATCTACTAAGGAAGAAGATCACCCTGCTATGAAAACATTGAAAAATGTTGTCGAAGGTATGGGTATTGGAGCTTTATTTGATGGAGTAGCAATTGTATTAGGTAAAGGTCTTAAGAAGATAAGAAAAGGTAAAGGTGGGAAGGAGATTGTAACTGATGGACAAGAAGATGCATTTAATAGAGCTATAAAAAGAGAGCAAAATGTTAATGAACAAATAAGTGAAAAAGCACAATTACAAGCTCGGTCTTTAAGACCTGATCAATACGGTGGTTATAAAAATAAACCACTAACTGATTCATGGCAAGCTGCTCCAACTTCTAATGGAAAAGCTGGTGATGTCTATTATCAACGTAAAAAAATAGCTACTGATTATGGTTCTAGTAATGGCTCAACAGATTCATTACATACACCTGTACAGGTAGAAAGAACTGCAATGAGTGCAGATATGGCACAAGCAGAAGTCGAAAGAGTTTTAAAAGATTTTATGTCTGACGATAGGATTCAGGCTGAAATTGCTATAGCTAAAAAAGAAGGAACATCTCTTGCAGATAAATGGGGTTATGCAGCTGAAAAAGCTAGAGAGATGCTTGAAGGTAGAAATGCAACTGATTTAACCACAGAGGAATTTTGGAGACAATTTAATGTTGACATGAACCGTATTGATGGGAGAGAAGTTTGGAAATCTGCAAACGTAGTAGCTGCTGACTTAGTTGTTGGATCTTTGATGAGAGAAATAAGAGATTTAGGAATTGCAAGTAGAGAGCTATTTGAAATAGGAGATATTGCAGATATTGATGGACCATCCCGTGCAATGTATGAAAAAATTATTGCTGGTTTAACTCAAATAAAATTATCTAAAGCAACTCAATCTGCTGAATTTAGAGGATTAGGTGCTAGAGATGTAAGAATCGAAGTTGATAATTTTATTGATGAAACTAAAAATGCTTGGCGAATAGCAATGCAAGCAGCTGGAGATGATGCTGATAGTAGTTTATTTAGAGCTATCCATGAAGTTATCTCTATGTCTGATGAAATACATAATTTAACTGACTTTGATAATTGGGTTAAGAAAACTCTTAAAGGTGGTTATTTTGGAGGTCGTAAGAAAACTGGTGTTTTAACTAAAGAACTTCAAGGCATGATGATTAATAGTGTTCTTAGTGGACCTAAAACTCCAGTAAGAGCAATTATGGGTACAGGAACTGCTACGTTCTTAAGACCCTTTTCACAAGTATTAGGTGCAACCTTATCAGGTGATAGAACAACTCAACGTGCTTCTTTAGCAGCGATGAACTCAATGATACAGACTATTCCTGAAGCATGGACTTTATTTAAAACTAAACTTAATTCTTACTGGTCAGGAGATGTTTCTAATATTACAACTAGATATTCTGACTACCACAAAGAAGCAGAAACTTGGGAGATACTTGGAGATTGGATAGAAAATAGTGGGCAAGCAAGTTTTGGTGATAAGGCTGCTTACTTTACAGCAAACATGGCGAGAGCTATGAACAATAATTCTTTCTTTACTTATTCAACAAAGATCATGCAAGCTACTGATGAAACTTTTGGTTTTATATTAGGTAGAGCAAGAGCTAAAGAAAAAGCTATGCGTTTTGCAATGAACCAAGTTGATGCGGGAGAGATTACTGAAATAACACCAGATTTATTGAAAAATGCTGAAAATAAATTCTATTCATCAATAACAGATGCTGAGGGTAATATCACAGATGCTGCTACTTTATATGCAAAAAAAGAAGCTACTCTTACAACTGATTTAGAAGGATTTTCAAAAGGTCTACAAGATGCATTTGATAAAGCACCTTGGGCTAAACCATTCTTCTTATTTGCAAGAACAGGTGTAAATGGTTTAACTCTTACTGCTAAACATACGCCAGGATTTAACTTATTAGTTAAAGAATTTAATGATATACGTTTTGCTACTCCTGATAATTTAGGTGAAGTTGGAAAGTATGGTATTAAGACTGCGGAAGATTTAGCAAATGCTAAAGCTTTACAGCTAGGAAGATTAGCAATGGGAGGTTCTGTAATATCAATGGCAGCTATTCATTTTATGAATGGAGGTCTTACAGGTAATGGACCAGCTGATAGGCAGAAAAGACAAACATGGATTGATGCTGGATGGAAACCAAGAACAGTAACTATTGGTGGAGTACAAGTTGGTTATGATGCTTTTGAACCTTTTAACTTAATACTTTCAACTATTGCAGATATTGGAGATCACAGCCAATTAATGGGTGAAGAATGGACTGAAGATAACTTTCAAAAAATGGCTGTTGTAATGATGCAAGCTGTATCAAGTAAATCTTATTTAGCTGGTATGCAACAGTTTGTAGATTTATTTGCTGGAAAACCAGGAAGTTGGGAATCAATTATTGCTGGTTTAGCTAATAACACCATGCCTATGTCATCACTAAGAAATGAAATGGGTAAAGTTCTTAATCCACATATGAAAGAGTTAAACTCTGGAATATGGCAATCAATAAGAAATAGAAACCAATATGCTGAAGGATTAGATCCTGAAGGAGGATTACCTATTAAATATGATTTATTAAATGGTAAGCCTATTAGAGATTGGGATTTTCCTACTCGTATGTTTAATATGTTTAGTCCTTTTTCTATTAACTTAGATCAAAATAAAGGTAGAAAACTTTTATTTGAAAGTGGTTATGACATGAGAATGTCTGTATATTCATCTCCTGATGGATTAGACCTTAGTAAATCTCCTAGGCTTAGATCTAAATTCCAAGAAATGATAGGTAAGCAAAACCTTGAGGCTAAATTAATTAAATTGTCAAAAGACCCTAAAGTTTTAGCATCTATTCAAGAAATGCATAGAGATAGAAATTCTGGCAGAAGGGAAATGAACCCAATGACAGCCTATCTCCATAATCGTCTTATTGCTAGTGCCTTTAATGATGCTCGAACAATCGCATGGGCACAGATTAAAAATGACCCAGAAGCAGTAGCCCTATATGCAGAAGATAGAAGATTAACTATACAAAATAATAGATCATTTAACGAAACAGCAGATATTAATAATCCATATGGAGTAATACTGCCTTACAGATAATCCACTCGCCAACTAAATAATCGTTTGTAAATACAAATGGCGACAACTGAACATTTTTATACAGGCAATGGTTCCACCACAACCTTTGCCTTTACATTTCCATATTTATCGAATGACGCTGTAAAAGTAGAACTTAACAACGTCCTAAAAACTGAAAATACAAGTGGTCAAACAGATAATGACTACACCATTTCTAATACAAATATTGTCTTTAACTCAGCTCCTGGAAGCGGTGTCAATGTACATATTTATAGAAATACTAACGTTGACTCAGCTCAAGCAGTTTATGCTGCTGGCTCATCAATACGAGCAGCTGATTTAAACAATAACCAAACACAGGTTTTATATTCAACGCAAGAAGCTCAGTCACAATTAATAAGAACGACTGACATAAAAGATGGTGCTGTTGATAGCACTAAAATATTAGACGGAACTATTGTCAATGCTGATGTAAATGCAAGTGCAGCTATAGCTGGTACTAAAATTAGCCCTGATTTTGGTAGTCAGAATATAGCAACTACCGGTACGGTTAATAATGTAACAACAACAGAATTAGCAATTTTAGATGGTGCAACTGTTAGCACCGCAGAATTAAATACTTTAGATGGAGTAACATCCACAACAGCTGAATTAAATATTTTAGATGGTGTTACAGCTACAGCTTCAGAATTAAATATTCTTGATGGTGTTACAGCTACAGCTTCCGAAATTAATAAGCTAGATGGAGTAACTGCATCGACAGCAGAATTAAATATTTTAGATGGCGTAACCGCTACAGCTACAGAGCTAAACATTATTGACGGAGTGACTGCTACAACAGCTGAACTTAATTATGTTGATGGTGTTACTAGCGGAATCCAAGCACAAATAGATGGTAAGCAACCATTAGATTCTGAACTAACAGAACTAGCTACAATGGGTAGCGGAACTGCTGGAGCTTTAGCTGATCTAAATACAGCAGAAGTTCAAACACTAGATGGAATCACATCATCTACAGCAGAACTAAACTTATTAGATGGCAAGAGTATAGTCACAACTATTGGTGGAAGTGCAACTGATGTACAGATACCTTCAGCTCAAGCTGTAAACGAAAGAATTGTAGAAGTAGTAACAGAGGTTGGAGGATTTACTCCGATAGCTAATGAGACAAGTTTTCCTACAACTAACCCAGACATCAATGATGGTGCTGGAACTATAGTCAGTATCAAAGCATTAGCAAGTAACTTAGTTTCTAACGGAAGTGGAGTTGCAACTATTGCAAACGGAGCTGGCTCTGGAAATACAGTAACTATTAATGGGTTAGCAAACAGCACAACTTACGCTGCTGGAAAAGGTCTATTAGTAGAAACAACTACAACATTACATACATATACTTTTCATAGAGAAGTTTTAAGTCCAACAGGAGTAACTAACGCTCAAACTCTTGTTAATGACTTTAACGACAGATACCAAGTAAGTGGTAGTGCGCCAAGTAATCATCCAGATGGCTCTGCTTTACAAGATGGAGATCTTTGGTTTGATACAGCAGCCAATGTAATGAAAGTCTACGACTTAGGTAACACACAATATGATGCTGTTACTTCGATTGGAGACTTTAAATTATTAACAGTAGTTCCTGATGGAGCTACATCTGGAAGTCCTACATTTAATGCGACTATACAATCTTATGACTTAAGAGATGGCAGTAATGCAGCATCAATAACAAGTGTTGGACAACTAATAGTTAGTCTTAATGGTGTAATCCAAAAACCAAATTCAGGAAACTTTGATGCAAGTCAAGAAGGATTTTATTTAGAAGGAACTAACGGAATTAAATTCTGTACAGCTCCTCCAAGTGGATCTAGTGTATTTGTAACCTTAATGGGATCTGCTGTTGGTATAGGAGTAACAAATGATAACTCCGTATCAGAAGCTAAATTAACAACTGATTCTGTAAGTGAATCTAAATTAAAAGTTGGAAACTCTCCTGTTAATGGGAAGTTTTTACAAGCACAATCTGGACAATCAGGCGGACTATATTGGGAAACTGTTGACTTAACAGCTTTAAGTGCAAGCAACTTAACATCTGGAACTATTCCTAATGCAAGATTTCCAAGCACTTTACCAGCAGTAGATGGGTCGAATCTTACTGGACTGCAAGCTGGTGCTACAGGTGGTAACTCAGGAGCTAATGCTGTTTTCTGGGAAAACGATCAGACAATAACTCACGATTACACAATTAGCACAAACAAAAATGCTGGCTCGTTCGGACCATTAACTATCAACAATGGAGTGACCGTGACAGTACCTAACAATTCAACTTGGACAATAGTTTAATGGCAATAACAATAAATGGTAGTGGTACTATCACAGGTATATCTGCTGGTGGTTTACCAGCTGGCACCGTAACGTCAGCAACTTTAGCAAGTGGTGTTGGAGGTAAGATTCTTCAAGTTAAACAAACAGTTAAGTCAGATACTTTTACAAATACAAATACAAGTAGTCACGTAGATGTTACTGGTCTTAGTGTTTCTATAACACCAGCTTCTGCTACAAGTAAAATTCTTATAGAACTATCTATAATTTCGGGTCACTCTTCTCATACTACAGTAATGGGTTTTCAACTTGTAAGAGATAGTACTGCAATATGTATTGCTGATGCTGCTAGTAATAGAACAAGATACACAACGGGTATGCACACCCATTATTCTAATGCCACAAATACAGTAAGAACTCACTCCCAATCATTTTTAGATAGTCCAAATACAACAAGTGCAATTACTTATAAAGTTAATATGAGAAACACAGGTGGAACAGCATATGTTAATAGAAGCCATGAAGATTTAGACCAATCAGGTCATGGTCGAGGAGTTTCTACAATTACAGTCACGGAGATAGCAGCATGAGTTCAATAAAATTAAAACATTCGGGTGGTAACAGCGTATCGCTAAATCCACCTTCATCTGCACCTACATCAAGTGACGTAGCTTTTAAGTTACCTAATGCTGATGGTAGTGCAAACCAAGTCTTAAAAACAGACGGATCTGGTAATTTAAGTTTTGCTGCCGATGCTGGAGGTAAATTTGAAAGCTATGCAGTTATATCTGATACTAAACCGTCAAACCACAACGGAGGTACAGCTACTGCTGATACTTGGAATACAAGAGCTTTAAATACTGAAATAGCTGACCCAGATGGAATTGTTTCTATTTCAAGTAATCAGTTTACTTTACAAGCTGGTAGTTATTTAATTAAATTCCAATGTTGTGCTCATATGGTACACAGGCATATGACCGCTTTATATGATGTGACTAATACTGCTTTTAAACAGTATGGCATGATAGCTTATGCAAATATCGATAACGTACAGAATTTTTCTCAGGGTGTAGCAAGAGTAACAATTAGTGGTACAACTGTTTATGAAATTAGGCATGCTGTTCAAGATACTAGAAATACTGACGGATTTGGAATTAGTAGTCAATTTGATAGTTCTGGTGATTACAACTATGGTACTTCTGATACTGAATCTATTTATACAATCGTAGAAATCTATAAGGAGTCATAATGAGCAGAATATTAGTCGATCAAGTACGATCAAACAGTGCGTCAGGAGACGCTATAACATTAGATGGCAACGGTAAGTGTGCTATCAACGCAACAACAATTAACAGCTTAACCTTTCCTACATCAGATGGTTCAGCTAATCAAGTTTTAAAAACTAACGGTTCTGGTGCTTTATCTTTTGCTGCTGATGTTGGAGGTAAACTTTTAAAAGCAGAGTATGGTCAAAATAGTACTGGCTATTCTACAAACAGCAATTATCCACAAGAAGCTTTTAGTTTTACATTTACCCCGACAAGTGCTACTAGTACTGTGGTGATTCACATGACTATACCTATTGCTTTGAATATAGCGACAGGGATACAACTTGTTGGTAATTATGCTGTATGTAAAAATGATAATACCCAATTAGTGGGTCGTAAATATTCGCAACAGCACGATTATAAGGATAGACATCAAAGTGGTCATGCTCCTACTTGTCAAGATTCGATAGTAATGATTGCAAAAGACACCCCTGGATCAACATCACAACAGACTTATAAAATTAGGTATGGACGACAAAGTGGTTATAACCATAGAGTCGCTATTCTGGATGACTCAGGTCCGGCAGGAGATGGAAAAGATATTAGTTATTGGGTAATTTATGAGTTTGAATAATGAAAAAAATTTATAACATTTATGATGCAGCCGAAAGCCTAAGACCTGGAAAAGGTTATAACTGTCGTGGTGGTGAATGGACTTGGGAAGAAGGAGTAACTGCACCTACGCAATCTGAACTTGATGCAGAAGTTTTAAGATTACAAGAAATAGAAGATGGCTTAGAATGGTCAAGAAATAGAGCAGCCGAATACCCTAGCGTGGTCGATCAGCTAGACCAAATGTATCATTTTGGTTTTCAAGCATGGAAGGATGAAGTTCAAAAAGTTAAAGAAAAATATCCGAAACCATAATGGCATTAACAAAAATTGGGACGGACGGTATCAAAGATGATGCCGTTACGTCAGATAAAGTGGCGAATGCTATTAATTCGTCCATTGCAGCTAATACAGCAAAAGACTTAACTGCATTAAGTGCTAGTAACCTTACATCAGGCACAGTTCCAGATGCAAGAATTTCTGCAAGTAGTGTTACTCAACACGCTACATCATTTGACGATAACAATATTATTAACGACATATCAGCACTAGCTTTAAAACTAAATGCTTTACAAAATGCTACTAGATATAATACTAACTCTACTTATGTAGACACATTCCAAGATGCTAATGGTATAGCTTCTTTTACTACAGCAGCTAGAAATGCAATAGGCGAATATGTTTCTTCTTATCGAAGCGAACATTTTGGAACTTTACAAAACTTTGTTGCAGCAAACTGGAATGTTGGAAGTTTACAGGCAAAATCCGTAGGAACTGGTACTTTTAGTCATGGTGCTTCACCAGATGAAGATGGCTTGATACAAACAATGGGTGCATCAACAGAACTTTCATTCCCTGCAAATACACCTTTCCAATGGTCATTAGTTCCTGATAATTCTTCTGGTTATGGACCATATATTGCTATTCAAAAAACATCAAACTCCGCTTCTGGAAATCCAGATAACAATGGAAATTTTAGTAGTAATGGTAGGAAAACTGCTGAAAGTTTTAGAATTCTTTTAGATGCTGCTAATGATGGAATTGACTATTTTGAAATTAATAGTTCTGGTAATCAAAACCAATATATAAATAATGGTCAAGACGTAGATCAACAAACAGTTTTATTCACTAGAGATGCAGCAGGTCAACTTAAAGTTTATAGAAATGGAAGTTTATTAGTTACTTCTACTATAAACGTAACTGCTGCTATGCAACTTGCTATTGGTGGAACTGGTAGCCATCCATCTTCCGCAACTTCTATGCAATATTCAGTAGGAGAAGCAGAACAGAATAATGCAACTGGTAATTTTATAAGTAATGCTATAACTGCTAGTGCGTCAACAAGCAAAATGGGTGTTGTTATTACATATAAAGATCAGGCAGGTACAGCAACCCTAAATACAGATTTAAAAGTTTATGTATCAGCAGATAATGGATCTAACTTTACTCAAGTAACATTAGTAGCACAACCTGATTTTTCTACTGGTGTAAAAATGGCAGCAGCAAATGATGTTACTGTTACTGCTGGTACACAACTTAAATATAAAGTTGAGTTTGCTAATCAATCTGCGAGTAAAGAAACAAGAGTTACTGGTGTATCGTTGCAGTATTAATGGAAATACCCACCATTGAAATACCACCCGTAGAAAATATAAAAACAATATCAATACCTTTACCAACAGCAGACGTACCTTTTTATGTTCCTTTAGTCGTACCACCTAGCGATTTAAGGGAACCAGAAGGTACAGAACCGGTAGAAACAGCAGAGCCACCTTCACCTCCTACATTACCTCCGCCTTTTCCACCATTCCCATTACCTACAGCAGAAGTTTTAGTACCAACTACTATAGCTGCTGTAACTGCTGTTGCAGCAACAACTGTAACTCAACCTATTATTCAAAATATAAAAGACAAAATACAGAAGTTTTTAAATAATAAGATACAAAAATGGAAAGAAAACCGGAGGAAAAAAAAGGAATCTTCTCAAAACTCAAAGAAAACATAGATGACCATGAGGAACAAATGGCAGTACTTGGTGCAGCAGTGCGCCTTGGAGTTGTTATTTGGAGT
>VTLG01011385.1_pt1 | contig 23090 bp, 28 predicted proteins | sample 4694571 | NCBI WGS metagenome assembly VTLG01 (sample SAMN12604809, study PRJNA352737) | marine metagenome | biome: ENVO:00000447; feature: ENVO:00000209|ENVO:00000569|ENVO:01000036; material: ENVO:00002151; isolation source: viral sequences binned using virsorter ...
TACAAAATATCACCAGGACATACTTTAATATCTTTACCATCTACGTGATAATAAGTATTTTTATATACTCCTAAAATCAAAACATGTTCTCTATCAACATGGCTTTCACCCCTTTGACCTTTTGTAGAAAAGAAAAAATCTAAATTACCTAAATTAAATTTAAGAATATCTTGAAGAACATTAGATATAAAAGAAAGATAACTATTAAAAAATGAAGAAGTTTGTTCATTTACAATATTACAAAGAGAAAAAATATAAACATTTTCTTTTACACTGTAATGACCAACTGGATAAACATTTAAAAAATCATACAAACTATTAAAATCAAAGTTTAATCCAAATGATTTAAGATTAATTGCATTCTTAATTAATACATAACTTTTATTTTTATATGCTTTTTTAATTTTGTTTTTCATTTATAAAAATCTCCTGAGTAATATGGTTTAAAATATTTGGTTTAAAAAAATCAAATTTTTTACAATTTTTAACGTGGGTTGTAATACTTACCAGTGTGTTATAAGCTGATTCACTTAACAAATTTGAATAACACGGTGAATTACAAACAAAAATGTAATCAAATTTTTTAAATTTAACATCTTCTATATCGTATGTTATGTGTAACATGTCATCGTGATTTTCTCTAAAAGAATCATAATTGGCTAACCAATATGCGTTTTCAATAAAATTTTTATGTTTAAAATAATAACCAAGCCAATTAGATGATTTAAAAGACTTAACTGGTAGCTGATTAGCATGATACCAAATATCGTGATGATGATCTATATTAACTAAGTCTATAGTCTTTTTTTGTTTTAACAGAGGATCTAAAATGTAAAAAATATTGGCATGTGCTTGAGAAAATAAAATATTTTTAATATTAATATTTTCTACATAATTTAAATAAAATTTTATTAAATTTTCAAAAGACACAGGAGATTGAACATAATCAGTATCAATTGATAAAATGTTAAGCTTACTCATTTAACTCCAAATTTAAAAACATATCTACAATGTTTTTAGGTTTTATTTCAACGCAATACGGATATTCAGAAATTATGTTAACGTTTTTATCATAACCAAACATATGTGGTTTTGATGTTCCCCATAAAACAATTCCTTTTTTATTAAAAGATTTATTAGAACATATGTGTTGTAAGCAACTGTCGATAGAAATAAAAGAAAGACAGTATTTAGCCAGTATCATAAAATCTAATTTGTCAGTAAAAATAGATTGAGTTGTATTTAATAATTGTTCTTGTTCATTATTATGTCCAAAAACAACAATGTTTATATCAGGTAATGCTTCTTTAATAAGATTAATTAATTCTTGACCTTCATGATAATTTCTACCAGAATTTGAAATGTTATAATCTTCAACCATAACGCCTTGTCCTCCAGTAAACTGAACTAAAATAAATTTTCCAAGTTTTAATATTTCTTTTTGTAAAAATTTTTCTCTTTGTTCATTAATAACAAAATTTGGAATTTTTTCTATATTTTTAAGATTGTACATTTCTGCCCAGTAATCAATAATATGACGATCTCCTTTTAAAAAATTTGTTTTGTAAGGGTCTTTACAGATTATATTATTATAATTATTAAAAAGTGTATGAGTGGTGTCAATTATGGGTTGAAGAACATACGTAGACGAGGAGGCAACTCTTTTGTCAAATGTAAAAAGTTCAGGATAACCACTGTTTAAACACAATTTATTTTTTATGGTTAATGCATCAAATAACGCAGTAAATTGTAAATGTTTACCAACACCGCCTTCAACTATATGTAAATCAGCCATACTCATAGTTAATCCATAAAATTAGCCATGACGTATCTTGGCGTTGAGTTACCAGCAAATTGTAATGGGCTGTGCCATTTAGTAGAATCAAAAAAAATAGCTCTGTTTTCTTTAAAACCTATGTGAGTGTGTAATTCATAATTATCATTTACTTTTTCATAAAAGCCTGTTCCATTATTAACTAATTTATTACCTATTAAATAGATTAAACAATTAAATTTTGAAACGTCTTCATGAGGAATAGCGGGCGTATTAGGAAAACTTAAAAAATACCAAGACGATATTTTCTTTGCAGGATGCCTAAAATATTTTTTTATGTTATTAATTACTTCTTGTACAACAAGAGAATTGTCAGACAATTCAACGTGATGATAATTACGTTGATATTCGTTTTTCATTGTCTCATTGCCTTTTAAATCTAGGTATCTTGATTTAAATTCAATACCTAATACTTCACTTTGTAATTTTTTAAAAAAATCTTCTTCAAAAAAAATATCTTGAACGTAAATATTATTTTTCACTATAACTCACTGTTAAGTATTCTATTTTTTTTAACCATCCTTTTGGTATGGCGATAGCACCGCCACCTGTAATATCATCTTTATCCTTACTGTAGGATCTCATAATTACAACTTTTTCATCATTATTAGTAACCATCCAACCTACTTCTTGACATGTAGCTAAGTGAGCATTTAATACGTCTTTTATATCAAGCCAACCTGTTTCTGTATCGCGAGCATCGACCCACGTCACACGGACCATTGGTGCTTTATTTATATCAAACATTATTTTTTTTTATTATAAAATTCTTTTCGTTTTGCAGTTTCAGCATTTCCTACTTGAGGAGCATCTTCTTTTTTAATTAATTCTAAGTTAAAAGAAACAGATCTACGTTCTTCGTTTTGTGTTCTAAACGGATACACGCCATGTGCTAACCAATGAGGAAACAAAAATATATCACCTACTTTAGGTGAATGTTGATGTCTGTGACCACTAAAAGTAGCTGCTTGACCGTTAAACCAACATATATCTCCCACTGTTGGATAGTGATCTTCCTTGGCATATTCTTCGGGTAAACTTTTTGGCACGCGTAAATAACATACACCAGATAATTGACCTTCATGTATATGAAAAGGATTAAAGTCTCCAGCCCATTGACTAACAACCCACATAGATTGAATAACCATTTTACCCACAAACTCAGGACTAATAGTTTCATTTGCTGGTGGAATAGAAATATAATTCTTAACCATTTCTCCTATTAAATTTATCATAGGTTGAGCTTGAGGAGAACCAAGCCATGCTGGGTCATAACGTGTTTCTTGTTTAACATTACCTGCTAAATGAGGTGCATGATCAAATTCTTTTGAATATTTTTTATCATTCATCATCTCTGATGCTTTATCATCCAGCAACTTAACTAATCTGTCAGGCATTTTTCCTTTAACAATAGTAGGACCAAATGGTCTAATAGCCTCAAATTTAATTACTTCTTCTTCCTGTTTTGCCATAACTTCCTTTCTACTTGCAAATATGTATTGTCATATAGCAATAATTTGCCTATAAATATACTATTAAATAGGCTTATTCAAGGTCAGCCTCCTTGCATTTTGTTAACAATATCATGAATTGCTAAGGAGTACATGTTAAAATCAGTTTTTAGAAGAATACGTAAAGGAATAAGAGACATCGGAAGTTTCGCTCAAGATAATCCTTTACTTACAGCAGGAGCAGCAGCATTCGGTCCCTCTTTATTTGGCATGGGATCACCCCTTATTGATTTATTTAAAACAGGAATTGGTACTCTTGGAAAAAAAGGAGTTTATGATACCGCTTTAGGAAAGATGGTGGGAGGAACAGATCCTAGTGGAATATTAGGTATAGGAAAAGATATTTTAGGAAGCCTAACTGGTAAAGAAAAACTTGGTGGTATCATGGGTTTAATAAATACTTATTTAGCCAAGAAACAATTTGATCAAGAAAAAGCAGACGAACTTCGAAGAGAAAAAGAACTAAAAGATAGATATAGTTTAGTTTCTCGAAAATTTGGTACTGATGAGAACCCTCAATATACAGGAGGAACACCTTTTTTAGATCAAGTTATTAAAGGAACTCAATATGATCCTGAAACAGATACATATTATGATTTTTACGACCGTGGTACAGATACATATGGTTTTTTTGAAGAAGATGAAGAAGGAAGAATTACAAATAGAAATCAAGGTGGCATTGCTCAATTAAAAATGGGAGGCACAGGAGGACTTGGTGCTATGCCTTTTAATCCAAATAATAAAATATCAGGTATAATTCCTGCTCGTGCAACAGGCGGTATAATGGATGAGATGGTTTCAGAAGAAATATTTGATCCACGTATGAGTGGAAATCAAATGATGAACCAAATAAAAAAGAACCCTGGTATAACAGAATTTTTTCCTCCTAAATTTGGAATGATTGAAGGACCAGGCGGACCTAAAGATGATAAAATACCAGCAATGTTAAGTGATGGAGAATTTGTTTTTACAGCAAAAGCAGTTGACAATGCAGGAGGACCTAAAGCAATGTATAACATGATGAACAAGTTAGATCCTGAATCTTCAAAAGGTAAAGGAATAGTGTAATGGCTGTACAATATGGATTCTCACAACCTCCTGCATATATAGAAGAGTTTCAACGTAACCTTTTACAAGGTGCTTACGATAAAACTAAAGATGCAGATCCAGCGGGTATTGCTAAACAAGGAATTACTGGTTTTCAACCATTACAGACAGGAGCTATTACAGGAACAGCAGGATTATATGGTATAGATCCTAAAACGGGATTACCAACAGGAACAGGTGCAGCTTTTGATCCTTATTTTGCTCAAGCGCAACAAGACATTGGAACAGCAAAAACAACAACAGGAATGGGAATTCCTTCATTGCAAGCAGCTCAAGGACAATATGATCCATCAACAAGTAATTACCAACAATTTTTTAATCAATATCAAGCAGACGTAACTAAAGAAGCATTAAAACAAATGGATGAGCAAGCAGCTCTCCAAAAAAATCAATTACAAGATCAAGCACAACAAGCAGGTGCTTTTGGCGGATCACGAATGGCTGTTCAAGAAGCAGAATTAGATAAAAATATTTTAGATATTAAATCAAGAAGAATATTTCAAGACTTAGCACAAAACTTTTCTCAAGCTCAAGATAAAGCTATTGGAACTTATGAATCAGCAGCTGGTAGACGTTTACAATCAGCCCCTGTATTTGGTCAACTTGGTGGACAACAAGCTGGTCTAGGCGCACAAGTCGCGGGCCTCGGAGCACAACAGTTTGGAATGCAACAACAGGGTCTTGGATCATTATTTACTTTAGGTGGGGCAGAACAAGCACAACTACAACAAACTGAAAACGAGAAGTTTAGACAACAACAAATGTTACGACAAGAACCTTACAGACGAATGGGCTTCTTCTCTGATGTTATGCAAGGCATTCCATCTTATCAACAAACTATGCAACAAACAACAGGTGCATATACTAATCCTTTACTTGGAGCAATTGGTGCAGGTCTTGGTACTTACGGTATTTTATCAGGTAATAATCCAACAGGTGCTTTTGGTATGGGAACACCCTAGGAGGATAAATGGTAACTAGAACAGATCAACAAGTTGGAATGGAAGATATTTTTGATGAAGATCTTAATGAAATTACTCCTAAAGGTCAATTTCCTAACGTAGTATCAGGTCAATTTTTTCCTGAATCCCCAAATCTAATACCTTTAGATGCAGCAAATTATCTTTTACCTTTTTTGCGTGATCCTAAAGATCCTCAATACAGAGCTCCATCTCTTACAGATGCAGAAATAGATGCCATGTATGCTCCTACTGACATGGGTGATCAAAAAAAATTAGCCTTAGCACAATTTGGTTTTGGTTTAATGAGACCAACTGATCGTGGAAAAATAGGTGCTTCTCTGTCTGCTGCTGGCTCTCAACTTGCAGGTGATTTATCAAAAATTAAAATGGCTCAAGCTAATGAAGCAAAACAAAATAATGCAGCTAAAATAACTGCTAAACTACAACGTGACGCACAAAATATTTTAGAAGAAAAAGCAATTGATGAAGCTAACAGAGGTATTTTAATGGATATTGCAGGTAAAAATTATGATGCAGTGTTAACACAAAATGAAAATACTATGAAAATTTATAATGAGGCAATGAAAGCTGCTCAAGGTAAATTTATGGATTTTCAATTAGAAGGTGTACAACCAAAACAAGTGCAAATTGCGTACACTAGTGATGATGGGGAAATAGGAACTCCTTTTGATGCGTTTGTTGTACAAAGTATTACAGAAGATGGAACAGGGCTCACGGCTCCACAATATTATAAACCAACAAATGAAATAGGCATAGACGGGTATCCTATAATGGAACTTATTACTGATCCTGAAGGAATTGTTGAAGTTCCTTTATCAATGACAGGCGCTCCAACTGATTTTAAACAACCCAAAGGAATGACTACATTTAGAGATTTATTAACAGGTCTACAAACAACAGATAGAGCATTATTAACATTAGATGAATTAGAAAGATCTTTCCTTGAAAAACCAGGACGAGCTGGTTTTATTGCAGGCATTAAAGGAAGATTTCAAACATACGCACAAATATTTAGTGACTTATATAATGAGCAATTTAATGAATTTTTTAGTGATGATGATTTAGTATTATTTAATAATCAAGAAAATTTAGTCTACGAAACTGGACAATATAAAGGTCAAAAAATGGAAAAGTTTCAAAATTTATCTTCTACTATAAATTTATATTTACAAGATCCTCAAACGCAAGCTGATATAAAAAGTGGTAAAATAAGCCCTGAAGAAGTAGCTGCTTTACAATCTGCGAACAATGTTTTTGATCAATTAGCAGCAACAGGATTAGCACAAATGCGTGTAGAATCAGCAACAAGCGGTGTTAATGCTTTTGGTGAACAAAGATTTGAAGGAACAAATGGCAGAAGTGCACAAGAAGAAAAACAATTAATATTTAAAAAATTAAGATTGTTTGATACAGATTTACCAGCAAACCAAGTTAGAGCTAACTCAATTATTTATGCAATAGCAAGAGCTCGTAAATCATCAGGCCGATTAAACTTAGATGATATTGAACGTGCAGCAAAAGATTTAAACATATATGGTGATTCATCTGCAGACGTTATTGCAAAAATTGGTGTTCTTCGAACTCAATTGGAAAGAAGTAGAGAGGATGCTTTAGCAAACATACAAATTATGTATAGCCAAGGAAAAGATAACTATTTTGATAAACTTATAGAATTAGGTTATGGTTCTTATAACAGAGACAGAACATTTGAGTATGTACAAGATCCTAAAGCTAAAGGATATGTAAAGCCTGGTGCACAAACATCAGGTACTGTGGAGTTTGATTATTCAATAGGAGTTAATTAATGAGTAGTGTTGTTTACGAATATGATATGAATCAACACGGTATTGATAAAGTTATTAAACTACAAGTTAGAGATATAGTTAATAATAAAACTCCTGAACAAGGTTTTCCAAGAGATCAATTAGAAGTTGATACACTTAATCAAATTATTGCAATTGAACTTCAAAAAAATCAATCAAACTTAATTAACGAAGCAGCAACTTTAGGAGAGCGAAGAAAAAATTTAATTAATGATCCGATAGGAACATTAATACAAGAATCAGGAGCAAAAGCTTATGATACTCCTGCAGGTCCTGGTGTAAATCTTGGCACTACTGCAGCAGAAATTCTTAAAATGACTCCAGGTGGTCAATCACCTGATTTTGGTGCAATGGGCGAGGGTATTATTAATACAGGCGCTGCTATTATGTCAGGTCCTGGTCAAGACTCTTTTGGAAGAGATATAAGTCAACAAGATCCAAAAAGATTATTAACCGACACTGCTGTTATTGGAACAGACTTAGCTCTAGCTGCTGGATTGGTAAATGATTCAGGATATATAAATCCTAAGTATGGAAATACCACAATGAAAAATTTAATTTTTAATGCAATGCGTAAAAATCCTGCTTTAGGTTTTGCTTCAATTGTTGGAACCAACACTGCTGTAAAATATGGTGGTAATTTAATTTATGATAAGATTAATGACATGACGCGTATTATTATGCAACTTCCTGATCCCGAAGCTGCGTATGAAAAAAATGAACAAATACGTAATTTAATAGACGCAAGAGATGAGCTTGTATGGTCAAGCGGTGCAATGGGACTACAACATGTATTTCCTCTTGTAAAAAGATTACTTGGTAAAACTATTGGTGTTGATCAAAAAATGACAATCCAAGTTGGAGAAGAAATGGATGCTGCAGGAAACATGATTCCAATTCATGTTAACATGTTAGATATTGCAAAACAATACGACATTCCAATGAATGTTTTTTCTACTTCTTCTTCTGGTTTTGTAAAAGGTGCAGGTTCTGTTATTGGTTTATTTCCTTTTGTAGCTACCAAAGCAAGGCAAGCACAAAACGCACAACAAGTTGCATTAGCAGAAAACATTAATAAAGTATTAAATGATTTATCTCCTATTGGTTTATTTAAAGATGCAAATGTAGTTACAAACAAAAGTTTTAAAAGTATGATTAATAAATTTACGTCTACTAAAACAGCGTTATATAACAGAGCTTTTAAAATTTCTGATAAAATAAATGATAAGTTTATTCCAACAGCCCGTATAAAAGAAGTAGCTGAAAATTTAGAACTTTTATATTATGGAGGTAAACGTGATAAACAAAAAACAAATCTTCGTTTAAATAATCCTGATTATTCTCGACCTCAAAGTGTTGATGAACTTTTACAAGGATTTACAGGTAAATCTGATGAATTTGTAGATGCTCTAATAGACTTTCAGTATTTAAGTGACGATTTTATGACAGGTAGACAATTTAAAAGACTTCAAACACAATTTAACGCTTTAAAAAGACAAGCGGCAGGAGATCCTAAACTTGGTACAGAATTAGGTGGTATCGATAGTTTTACAGATGCAATGATTCACACTCTTAATGATTTTGAAAATTTTAGAAAATTTGACGATGCGGGTAAACAAGCATTAGTAAATCAATTTAGCGGTGCAATGGGTATTGCTAATGATTTTTTCTTTAATAATGTTAATTATACCAAAGGTAGAGTGGCACAAATTTTACAATTATCAGATAAAAATATTGCTAAAATAACAGATGATATTGATCCTACGCAACTTACAGGCGAACAAGTGTTAAAAATATTATTTAATGATGAAACATTATACTCCCCTTCTGCTATTAAAGAAATGCAAACAGCAATGCCAAAAGTAAAACTAGACGATGGCACAGTTGTAGATCCTGTAGCTGCTGTAGCAAGATCTTATATTGATGATCAATTAAGAAATACTACTAAATATATAAGTGGTGAATTAAGAATTACTGGTGAGGCTGGTTTAGGCGCTAGAGGCTTTGGTCTTATTACAGGCAAAGAACCAGCTAGATCTGTTAAAACAGGAAACTTTAATATTCCAATTATTGATATTGGTGCTTTAAAATCATCTTTTGGATTAGATAATCCAAATAAAATGGCTTCAATGGAATTAATTTTTGGTAAAGAACAATACGATAGAATAAGAAATGTATTAGCTTTAGGTGAACAAATACAACAAACAAGTTTTGGTGATGTATCTGCTTTTGTTAAACGTCGTGGTTTTTTAGGTGGTGTTAATGCTATTACTAATTTAGCTTTTGCTGGTTTCGTTGCTAACAATCCTTTTGGTAATGTTGGACTTGTGCTTGCAGCACGATACGGTATGAGTAAAATGGCCGATCCTAAATTTATGGAAGGTTTAACAAAAGTTATGAATCCTGAATTATCTGATTTAGCAAGACGCACAGCATTAATTAATACTATAGCTTTAGCTCCTGAATTATCATTTGGTATGAATGAAGGAAGAGAAGATATACCCGCAGAATTACAAAACCTTGATCCAGGTAATCCATATGACGTTATGAAATACATGATTTTTATGTCGGATAATAATGCATCATATCCTGGTTCAGAAAATATGGATATTAAAATAGGTCCTGATGGTCGAGCAGCAAATGTAGAAATATCTAAAGTAGATAGTAAAAATGAATTTAGTATTGACGCGCAAGGCGTAGCAAATGATATACAAACTGTATCAGCAGAAACTGTAGGCGAAAATGTAGCGCCAACTCAAGATCCTTTTCTTGATGTCGATTTTGACCAAGTGGTACAAGATACGGGAGTAGGATTAGGTATGGAAGGGGCACAAAAACAATTAACCGAAGATCAACGTATAGCTTTAGCAGGTGGTGATTTAGATCAAGCAATTGCTATGGGAAGTAGGAGGGCATAATGGTAAATCAATTTATGGGTCCAGGAGGACCAGGCGGAGGTTCTGGTTATGATGCAGATAAAAATAAACCTGTTGTAACATATTCAACAGCTGCTAATAACGCCGCTGCCGCTCAAGCTGCTTTACAAAATGTTATTGATAATAAAAATCAATCTCCAGGATTTTCAACAGCTCCTGGTGTTGTTGCTATACCTACCATGGGTAAAAAAACTGGTAAGTTTAAAGACATAGAAGAAAAACTAACAACTCAAGGATATGGATCTTTAACTCCAGGTGAACAAATGATTGCTGATTTTTATCTTTCTTCTGCTGTTAATCCTTATCAACAACAAATGCAAAACTTTATTGAATCTTCTCCTGCAGCAGCACAAGCTTATGCAGAAAGATTTCCTAAAACAACTTTTTTAAAAAACATAGTTCCTATGGCAATGGGAAGTGTAACAGGTGTTCCCTTGGGAATTGTAAATGCAATTTCACAAGGTTATGGAGCAGCGAAAGAAGGTTTAGGATCATTAGCCGAAAGAGATGACGTACTAGGAATGCTAGCAAGTATACCAGGAAACATTGCAGATCAATTTAAACCTGAACAAGTAACAAAACTGAAAGCTATTGCAAAAGAAAGAGACCCTATTAGCACTTTACAAACAGGACCTATGGATCCAAATGCATATGGCGCAATAGGTGGCGATCGTTTTGATGTGGAAGAAGATGTATTTCAATCAACTTCTCCTAACGTTGAAACTGTTTATACTCCTGGAACACCTTTAGATAACTACTTAAAACAACAAGAAATTAATGAAAGAGACTATCCATTATTTAAAAAATTAAAAGATAGAGAAAATATAGCAAAAGAAGTTGAAGAAGCTACAGAACAAGTAGTACCAGGACAATTTAATTTAAATTATGTACGTCCCGATGCACCCACTGTAAATCTTTCAGGCGTAAATGATGAAGAAATTCAAGACTCGTTTGGTTTCGGTATGACTAATATGGAATCTTCAGGCGCTCCTCAAGATACAGGGTATGTTAGTCCATTTGAAACAGTCGTTCCTGGCGGTTTTCCATTTAATCCTAATACAGGCTCGGCAAGTATACCTACTAAATTTTATAGTGATCAAATAGCCGTTCCTGAAAATCTTCCATTTGGTGCTAACACAACTAATTTTGACTATAAAGATGGTGGTTATTTAAATAAATTTGATGATGGTGGATATGCTAACATGTCTACATATCAAAAATTAAAAATGATGGCGGATAGTCTTGGATAATAGTCTTAAAAATATTATTTGGGTCGGTTTGATCTTAGTAACCGCAGGGGCAACCTACGGAATGATGTCAACCAGACTACAAGCAGTTGAGTCAAAACAAATGCAATTAGAAAAAATAATACTATCAGACATCCCAGAAATAAAAGAGCGAGTAATAAGACTCGAAGTATTGCTCGAAAGAGCATTAGGAGAATAATATTTTTTTAGGGTCTTCGCCCATAACTTGACTTGCTAAATCTATCTTATTATTCAATGCTTTAACAATCTTTTCATCTATAGTATGTTCAGCCATTAAATCAACATATGTCACTTTACTGGTTTGTCCTATTCTATGCGCTCGGTCTTCTGATTGTAACCTTACTTCTAATGAGTAATCGTTAGAGTAATACACAACAGTGTGAGAAGAAGTAAGAGTAAGGCCATAACCTCCTGTTTTGGGATTTCCCACAAAAAATCTAAGATCACTGTCAGGATCCATAAAATTGTCAACAATAGACTGGCGTATATTATCTTTTGTGTCCCCATAATAAGTTGCCACGCTCTCTTTACCATAAATCTCTCCTAATTTTCTTTCTATCGCTTGTATATCATGACGGTACACGGCCCATATAATAACCTTACCATCTGTTTCTTCTAAAACATTAACCAATTCTTGTATGCGATTGTTTTTAATTGGCTGTACTTCTCCGTCATCTGTTTTAACATGACCACAGGTAATCTGATGTAATCTAATTAATTGTGTTAATACTGTGGCAGCGGTCATCATTTTATTATCTTCTAAAAATGTCAACGCTGATTTTTTCATTTCTACATATGCTTTTAATTGTTCTGGTGTCATTGAAACTGTACGTTTTGTGTAAAGTTTTTCAGGTAAATCTAAACATTCACTTTTTAAAACGCGCGTAGAAAAATTTTTTATCTTTTCTTGTAATTCATCCAAGCGTTGATACTTAACAACATGTTGAAACGAATGACTGCCCACGGACCTCTGAACAATAACAGCGTACCTAGCACGAAAACTATAATAACTTTGTTGTTCTAATAACCAAGGATCTAAAAATTGTATTTGTGAAAATAAATCGAGTGGCGATTTAGTTACAGGCGATCCTGTCATAATTCTTCTATACTTTGCTAGCTCACTTAACTTAATAATATTCTTGGTGCGTTGTGCTGAATGATTTTTAATTGTTGTTGACTCATCAACCACACACATTGCTTGATTGCGTAAAAGAAAACTTCTAGCGAAGTCTCGCCCACGGACCGTGGACAACGCCTCAACATTCATAATGAGAATAGTAAAATCATCAGCCATAATAGATAATTGTTCTAATTCTGTTTTTTCTTCTTTCTTAGGAGAAGCAGACCATATACCTACTCTGTATTTAATATGATCAGATAAATGTACTTTTAATTCATTACGCCAGTTTCTTTTAATACCGTTAGGAACAATAACAAGAGCAGAATTAATTTTTCCCTTGTCATATAATATAGCCATATTATCAATGCATACCTTAGTTTTTCCAGTACCCATCTCCATAAATAAAGCCCAAACTTCTTTGTTCCAACTTTCTTTCAAAGCATCTAATTGATGTTGAAAAGGTGTAGTTTTAAATCTATAATCCATAATAACTTTCTAAATGTGCAATATAAAGGTTGCATTAATAACTTACAACTATTAAAGGAGCAAGTAGAAAGATGGAACTGGATAAAAAAGAAAAAGAACCTACGGTTTTTTTAGTACAAGAGAACCCATACGTAAACGTATTGAGTGCTGAAGAGTACGGAAAAATTGAAGTTTTATTTGAAAGTGGTCAACAAATTATGTTTAGTCCACAACCAGCCATCAAAAGGCTCCGCAGAAAACTAAGAGATTTTGATGATAATGACCATCTTCTCATGATGGGTGATCCAGCTGCAATGGGTATTGCATGTTGTATTGCTTCTGATATGAACAGAGGTAAGTTTAAAATACTTAAATGGGATAAGGTCCAAAAAAGATATTATTCTGTAAGTGTTAATATTAATGAGAAAGGCGAAATCGATGAGCAAGATAAACTTTGAAGGCGATGCTGTAACTGAAATAGATCAAAGTAAATTTAAATCAGTTGCTGAATTATTGCGTGAGCAATTAAAACTTGAAGAATTAATAGAGTCTATGGAAGAGACTGTAAAAATAAATAAAGAAAATTTAAGAAGACTTTCAGGAGAAATTATTCCTGAAAAAATGGCAGAGCTAGGAATGACAGCAACAGAAATGTACGATGGATCTAAAGTACAAGTTGTTGAAGATATATATGTATCTATTCCTAAAGATCCTGAAAAATCAAAAGCATGCTATGAATGGTTAGATGATAATGGCTTGGGAGATATAATTAAAAACCAAGTTGGTATGAGTTTCGGTAAGGGTGAGGGCAAAAAAGCAAAAGCTTTAGAGTCTCAAATAAAAGAGATGGGTCTCATTCCTGAAGTAAAAGTTTCAGTGCATCCTTCGACACTGAAAGCCACTATTAAAAAGTGGCACGAGGAAGGAAAATCTGTCCCAGACAATACTTTTAGTTTGTTTATCGGACAGAAGACTAAAATAACCAAAAAAAAATAAGGAGTAAATATGGCAAACGCTGTAAAGAAAAAAGAAGAAACGAACATTACACAGTTTGATCCTAGTATCTTTGAAAAAGATGCTAATCAAGGATTAGGTAATCTGGGGATGGACGATCTTGCAATTCCTTTTCTTCGTATACTGAGTGATACGTCACCACAGATAAAGAAAAGGGATCCTCTATACATAGAGGGAGCGGAAAGTGGAATGATCTACAATACGCTTACAAAAGAAGTATACGACGGAGAGGCTGGGGTTAAGGTCATACCTTGTGCTTATCAACGTCAGTATATTGAATGGACAGATAGAGGCGAGGGCAGTGGTGCTCCTGTTAATATCTATCCTGCAGAAAGTGATATACTTTCCAAAACAGCACGTGATGATCAAAAAAAAGATAGACTGTCAAACGGTAATTATATTGAAGACACAGCCAATCATTATTGTTTGGTCATTGGCAATAACGGAGCTTCCTCCCAAGTTCTAGTTGCTATGAAAAGCACTCAACGTAAAAAATCTAAGAGATGGAATTCTCTTATGTTGGGTCTTAAAATGAAAGGGGCTAATGGGTTATTTACGCCTCCTTCGTATTCTCACGTATATCTCTTAAAAACGGTTGCAGAATCAAATAATTTAGGAGAATGGTTTGGTTGGGATATTACTAGAGTAGGTCCCGTTGAAGATGTTGATACTTATCATCAAGCTAAAGCTTTCGCTGAAAGCGTAGTTAAAGGTGAAATAAAAGTAAAACATGAAGATGAAAATCTTGACAGCGGCGAAAAAACCCCCTACTAAATTCAAAATTAGAGAGGCGATTGGTTTCCTCCGTCGCCTCTCAACCAGGTATGAGAAATTATGGACGAGAAAACAAAAGAATTTATACGTATATTTAGTGGTCTAACTAGAGCATACGGACAAACACAAAGCCGATCTAAAAACGAGTCGGGTAAACTAGAGGGAAAATCTTGGATTGTTCCTGAACAGTTAACTGAAGATAAGTGGCTTAATCATTTAGCAGGTAAAGAACCATCATTAGGAATTATTCCTATTAATGAAAATAATCAATGTACTTGGGGTGCTATTGATATTGATACCTACGATGGTTTTGATCACAAAAAATTAATTAAAACAATTGTCGAAAAGAAATTACCATTGGTGGTATGTTGTTCAAAAAGTGGCGGCGCTCATATATACCTATTTGTATCCGAACCAGTGCGTGCAAAAGAGATGCAAATAAAATTAAAAGAGATAGCTGTATTCTTAGGTTTCGGTGAGAGTGAGATATTTCCAAAGCAAATTGAATTGAGCTCAAAAGGAACAGGTAACTTTTTAAATCTGCCGTATAATCACCCAGAGTTTCCTGGACGTTTTGCATATGATGATGAAGGTAATTCATTGTTAGATTTAGATATGTTTATAAAGCATTACAAACGTAAAGTCGTATCGAATCTCAGCATGGTTGTTATTGATAAACCTGTTAGTGAAAAAAAGAATGATGACTTTAAAGGTGCACCACCTTGTCTTATTACTCTTGCTTCACAAGGATTTGCTGAAGGATCACGAAACGAATGTATGTTTCAATTGGGAATTTATTTACGTGAAAGATTTCCTAATGAATTAGAAACAAAGATGGATCAATACAATACAAAATATTTTAATCCTCCTTTACCAAGTAGAGAAGTACAAACAATTTTTAAACAAGTAGAAGATAAAAAATATTTTTATCGTTGTGAGTTACCTGTATTTAAAACAGTATGTGAAAAAAGAAAATGTCAAACGCGTAAGTTTGGTGTTGGAAACTCAGCCGAGCATGAGATTACAAATTTAAAGAAATGGGAATCAGATAGTCCTGTGTATGAAGTTACTCATAACGGTAAAGTTATTATCTTATCTGTTGATCAATTACACTCACATAGTGAATATCGTAAAGCTTGTATAGCGCAAGCGAATGAAAGCCCACGGCCCATCGCCCCTGCTATATGGGCAGACATGGTAGATAATTTATTAAAGAACATGCATGAAGATGACTTTATTCAATTACCTACAGAAGTGACAGCGAAGGGACAATTTCTTAATCAACTTCAAATCTTTATTGAAAACAATAGAGGAGCTAAAGATAGACAAGATATTTTACAGGGGATGGTCTTTGAACATGAAAAAGGATACTTCTTTTTTAAGCCACAATCTTTGAGAGATTTTTTAAAAACAAAACGTTTTACTAAGTTAACTGATTCTGCTCAGTATAAAATGTTTGAAGAGTTTGGCGGCGGTTATGCTAAATTTAAAGTAAACAATAAAGGAGAACATTGTTGGAAGATTCCAACTAACATTATTGATTCTGATTTTAATTTAAAAGAAAAAGACTTTAGTGAAGAGGAGGCATACTAATGCATAGACATATTGTTATAGGTCCTCCTGGTACAGGTAAGACTACATTCTTAAAAAATAAAGTAAATGAACTGGTAAAAAATAATATTTGTTCACCGCATGAGATTGGTTATTTTAGTTTTACGGTAAAAGCTGCAGAAGAAATTAGAGACCGTGTTGCTCAGGGAAGTGAAATGAGTAAGGATGAACTTAAAAAAGAATATCCATACTTTTGTACGTTGCATTCGTTAGCTTATAAACAGCTACAGTTACGACAAGGACAGATCATGGACGAACAAGATTATGCTGACTTATCACGGATCACGGGACATGAGTATGTTAACAAAATGCGTAAAGGTAATGGCGTTGACATATCTATGCCAACAGCGAAAAGTGAATACCAAGACATTATTAATTTAGCGTATGCAAAGTTTCCTGATGAAGAAGATAGGTTAGCTAAAATATTTCGTGAAACAACTTTAAATAACTACGGCGCACGGAACATGATTGAACAAATGGATTTAGATTTATGTAAGTTTAAAAAAGATAGAGATAAATATGAATACGTAGATTATTTTACACAGTTTTTAAAAAGAAAAAATCCTCCTAAATTAAAATATTTATTTGTTGATGAAGCACAAGACTTGTCTGTACATCAATGGAGAGTGGTGGATATGATTCAAGAAATTGCTAAACCAATTGAAACTTATGTAGCTGGTGATGATGATCAGGCAATCTTTCGTTGGGCTGGTGCAGACATAGAACACTTTATAGCTATGGCTAAAGATGATTCAAACAGTATTATTCCTTTAACTCAATCATATCGTATTCCGATTAGTGTGCACAATCTTGCCACAAAATTAGCACAGTCTATATCCGTTAGAATTGATAAAGAATACAAACCTAGAGATGAAGAAGGAGTAAGAAAAGTCTTAAATATCAGACCTTTAAACAAAGGAATTAAAGAAGGTGAGTGGTTAATTTTATGTAGAACTCATGAAATTGTAAAGCAGGTTTCTGAAGCTTTGGAGATGTATGGATGGTTATATAAACGTTACGGACATTCCGTCATTAATTTTAAATACATTGAAGCTATCAAAGCGTGGACCAGTTTACAAAATGGTAAAAAGATTTCAGGCGATTATTGTCATACACTTTATGAATATTTAGATAGCACAAGAATTAAAAGAAATTATGGTACATTTAAAGGGCAACCTGACGGTATGTATAATTTAGATATGCTTATCGAAAAATATGGGTTAAGAGAGACTATAAAGTTATCAAGTGCGAAAGAAGTAAGTGTTAAAGATATAGTGTGGTACGATATGATTAATGCCAAAGGTTTTAAAAATAGAATTAATTATTTACGTTCTATTATGCGAAACGGAAACAAGTTAGATGAAAACCCACGCATTGAAGTATCAACAATACATGCGAGTAAAGGTGGTGAGCGACAGAAAGTTATGTTGATTACTGATTTATCTTTTGGACCTTACAAATCCTCTACTGAAAATCAACGCGGACGTGATGATGAAGCAAGAGTTTTTTATGTAGGTGCTACACGCGCCAAAGAAGAATTACATATTGTTCATCGAACAGAAGGACAGTTTGAATATGAACCTATTTTCTTTTATGAGAGACAAGCAAGTTAAAAAATATAAAGAGTGGTTTGACGAGCTTGATAAAGCTGCCGCCAAACATCTTGTTAAACTTGGTGTAGAGAAAGATTGGAAAGAAGTTTATCGTAAAATGAAAAACAGAAGGAGGCGACGTGAAAGAACAACCTAATTGGTTTCCTAAAGTCCACCGCATGCCCAGTGAATGGGTTATGCCTGATACATTCCCTGATCTATCTGGTTATGACGAGATAGCTATTGATTTAGAAACAAGAGATCCTGGTATTAAAAATACAGGACCAGGTTATATACGTAAGCACGGCGAAGTAGTCGGTATTGCTGTAGCAGTTGAAGGTTGGTGTGGTTATTACCCCATCGCCCACGAAACACCGCCCAATATGGATAAAGAATTAGTTACACGTTGGCTTCGTAAGCAGTGTTCGTACGCGTCTGTCAACTATATATTTCACAATGCTTTCTATGATGTTGGTTGGTTAACAACAATGGATATTGACATTAAAGGTAAAATAATAGACACTCTAGTTGCTGCTCCTTTGGTAGACGAGAATCGGTTTCGATTTGACCTAAACTCATTAGGAAGGGATTATCTAAAAGAGTCAAAATCGGAAACCCAACTCTACGAAGCAGCTAAAATGTGGGGCCTTGATCCTAAAGGAGAAATGTGGAAGCTTCCTGCCTCACACGTAGGAGACTATGCGGAACAAGACGCAGCACTTACGCTACGTCTGTGGCATTACTTACAACGAGAAATATCATCCCAGAACCTCGTTAACATTTTTGAATTAGAAACAGACTTGTTTCCTGTTTTATTTAAAATGAAACAAAAAGGTGTACGCGTTGATCTTGACAAAGCAGAGAGGATTAAAAATGATTTACAATCCAAAGAAAATAAAATCTTACGTTCAATTAAAAAGCTCACAAATTGCGATGTGGAAGTATGGGCTGCAGCTTCAGTGGCGAAAGCATTTGAATCACTCAAAATTTCTTATGATCGTACACCAACAGGTCAACCAAAATTTGATAAAAACTTTTTGGCAAGTCATGATAGTCCTTTGGCACAGATGGTGGTGGAAGCCAGAGAAATCAATAAGGCGCGAACCACATTTATTGAGAGTATCACCAAACATTCGCACCGAGGCAGGATTCATGCTGAGATACACCAAATGCGATCCGACCAAGGAGGAACGGTAACAGGTAGATTTAGTTACTCGAACCCTAATTTACAGCAAATACCAGCACGGCACGCGATACTCGGCCCATTGATCAGATCTATATTTATTCCTGAAAAGGACCATGAGTGGGGTATCTTTGATTACTCGCAACAAGAACCACGGCTCGTGGTGCACTACGCTTCTATGAAACAGTATTCAGGTGCAGGGGCATTAGTAGGTGCTTATGAACATGATGATGAAACAGATTTTCATCAATTGGTTGCTGATATGGCTGACATACCACGTAAACAAGCAAAGACAATTAACTTAGGATTATTTTATGGCATGGGTAAAGGTAAACTAATGTCACAGCTCGGTGTTAGTTTAGAAGAGGCAACTGAACTGTTAAACTCATACCATCAACGTGTTCCTTTTGTTAAACAATTAATGAATGACACAATGAACAAAGCATCAAAGAAAGGTTTTTTATTTACTTTGGAAGGTAGAAGATGTCGTTTTGATTTATGGGAACCAACCTTACTTTAGAAGGTAGAAGATGTCGTTTTGATTTATGGGAACCAACCAATGAGTGGGGTTCTAAAGCTCTACCTTTGGCTGAAGCTCAAAGAGAATATGGCGAAAGTATGATTAAACGTGCCTGGACCTACAAAGCTTTAAATAGATTAATTCAAGGATCTGCAGCTGATCAAACAAAGAAAGCTATGGTTGCTCTTCATAAAGAGGGATATGTAGCACACATCCAAGTACATGATGAATTAGATTTTTCTGTTGCTAATGAAAAAGATAAGGATACAATAAAAGAGATCATGGAAACATGTGTGGAACTACAAGTCCCCAGTAAAGTTGACGTAGAGTGTGGAAAGAATTGGGGTGATGCAGGTGATTAATGAAATCTTTATGCTTAACATTATTTTTATTTTGTCAAACGACATTTAGTAATTTTGATTTTACTTATTCTACAAAAGAAGAATTTATAGAAGGTATTGCTAATTGTACTTTACTAGCTAATACTTTTATTCCTCCAACAGAACGAGTAATTATTTTAATTAGTGTAGGTCAAGCTGTTCTTGAATCTGATTGGGGACAATCTAGATTTGCTAAAACAGGAAATAATTTTTATGGTGTTATTGAAACGGACCCAACATCTCCACATTTAAAAGCATTAGGTAATCCTAAAATAATGATTCGTGTATATGATAAAAAATGTGAATCAGTTGCTGATTATATTAATATATTAAATACTCATCCTAACTTTAAAGAGTATCAAGATCTGTTAGTAAAACAATATATATCAGGAGAAATGGATCCTTTAGCCGTAATTAAGACTTTACGTAAATATGCTATTAAGTATGCCATAGACCCAAATTACGTTGAAAAACTGGCAAAAACTATGAGTACCCTGTTAAAAGAATATCCCACTCTTTTTCATTTGACATATAATACTTAATCTTATATAGTCCCATTAAATGAGAATGGTGCAACATTCTCAGAGTATGGCTGAACAACTGTAACAAAGTAGTAAGGCACACTTTAGGAACGATATGGTCAAATGACTGAAGGGTCCAAGGGTGGTACTGAAGTACTCGTTAACATTTAGGAAATGTTGATTTGTCGGGAAAAGGTTGGGGGTAGTCAAAGAATCCCCCTACTCACTTTTAGAAAGGAATAAAGTATGAAACTTAAAAGAGACTACGAAGAAACTTTTAAAGAAGGGTTTCGTCTTGGGGTGCGTTTGACCAGGGCCAAAGCGTGTTTAGAAAATGCACGTAATGCAAAAATATTAAACGATGAGTCTGTGGCAAAACTTCAAATGGAGTTTGCTAGTGATTGGACGGAGCTTGCTAGAAATAGTGGGCGTAAGTTTACACCGATGACGGCTCACGAACCAGAGCAATCGGCATTCGATTTTGGCGACATTGAATACCAAGAACATTTATCAAAGTTGCCACATAAACTAAAGGAAACAGGATGAATATTTTAAAATTTAAATCTGTCGCTGTGCGAATGTCGACATATAAACTATTAAAAAAATTAGCAGAAGATGACAACAGGTCCGCTGGTATGCAGATAACTCACTTAGTAGAAAAAGAAGCAAAGAAAAGAAAGATGAAGGCTGCATGAGTGTACAACGATTAGTTTGGGAAAGATTTATTGATCCTGTTCACGGATCAGAAAAAATGAAACTTGTCAAAGCCGAAGGTGTAGGGTTTCCTGCAGATCCTGAAGGCGTTGACAACATTGATGATCGAGTAGCTCATTTTAAAAAATACGAAATAGGGACCATCATTGGTATCTACGATTTTTTAAGTGACCCTGATTATTATACAAAGATGTATAGCATTGTTCATAAAACAGAGGATTATGTCATCAATGTCTAATTGTTTTTGTTGTAAAAAAGAGACACCTCATCTTCATGAGATGGATAAGTATCCTGAGAAAAAGTTATGTTCTACTTGTTATATTAATGACAGGGAAGAACAGATTCGATGGAATAACCAAGAAACAGAGGAGTAAATATGTTTTTTAATGTATGGCATATACTGGCAATCGTGTTAGTTTTTGCTTTAGGATATATCGTTGGATTACGAAGAAGTAGACGCTATTGGTTAACTAAGACTGAAGAACTACACAACATGTACCAACACAAAAAGAAAGATAGAGAATGCCCCGCAAGACTTCAATGAAAGAAAGATTACTACGTGAGTTTGTGAGAGTGTCAAAGAAAGCGCTCCGCGAACCACGGAACTGGAAAGAAATTGCAATTCGTGTAAGATGGGAGCGATTAAGAAAAATATTATGGAGGCGATATGATTATATGCGATCATATGGAGGCGATATGATTATATGCGATCATTGTAAAGGTAATGGGTATATTAAAATTAGATTCGAGGCGGAACAAGCCATTGACCAGTGTAAGGTTTGTGACTCACAAGGGCATCTCGATGAAAATAAGCACTACAACCAAGCGTGGAGTGGTGGGGTTTCGGATAAACTCGACAACTTTTACTGGGGACCGCCCTTGGACCCCGAATCATTCAAAAACTACAAAATTTATCCAAAGTAAGCCAATTGTTACTTTTGATGGAGAACCTCCCTTTTAGTTGCATTAAATCTCATAATCAACTATAATTGCGTCGTTCACTTTGATAGCTCCTGCACTGGTTACGCCAGGTGGGAGCCGTCTATAGGAGGTAGAATGAGCGATCAAGAAATTTTAAGGCAACGTGATTTGCTTGATACCCTACTTGCAGCTAAAAACAATCAGTATGATAGAATTGAAAACATGAAGGTTATGGATTCTATTTATTTTAAAAAAAATTTACCAGAAAATGTAATTCTATTTCCGTTACAAAGGATAAAGAGGTATGTACACACAACTACCAGAAAGCCCCGTAAGAAAAATCTATAAATGTTTCCACTGTGGAGACGTGACTGTTAGATTTTACGATCCGACACATGACAGAGCTTATACGGCTGATGAATGGGAAGTTATCATAACCGACGGAAAACAAGCATTAGAAAAAGCTTTATCTTTAGTCCGAGACGATCCTAAGTTATTTCCATAAATAGCCCTTCCTATAGATGTATTTTCCAAGATAAAAATATTTTTTATTTCTCAAACTACGTGTAACCTATGTAACCATAGAACTTCCTTTGTATTTCCTAGCTTTTTAGGTTACTTCAAGGTTACATCTATCTTTCTACAAGTAACCTTTTTATATTTACAAACATAACTCGCATTGCATTAAATCATTTAATATTGTATATTTTCTGGGAAGAAACATCTATTGAATGGGTGCATTATGGAAGAAAACAAAGAAAAACAAGAAGTCATTATACCAGAGGCGTTGTCAGACGCACTCTTTCACCACAA
>VTLG01000969.1_pt1 | contig 23088 bp, 44 predicted proteins | sample 4694571 | NCBI WGS metagenome assembly VTLG01 (sample SAMN12604809, study PRJNA352737) | marine metagenome | biome: ENVO:00000447; feature: ENVO:00000209|ENVO:00000569|ENVO:01000036; material: ENVO:00002151; isolation source: viral sequences binned using virsorter ...
ATAATAGAAATCCTACCTTTGCCATAATCTCTACATCAGTACGTGTTAATTCCATTTCACCTATCTTTGTTTTAATTCTCATCTTCCTAAGCTTTCCCTTTGGAACTATACATAGATACTTCCAATTTCTTTTCAATTTCTTATTTACATGATCTTTATTCTTTGATTTATAATGTGCTGATCCTTTCTTATCAACCATGAACATACCATGTATAATAAATTCTCCTTTAACTACCTTTACGTTCTTACCAAATGATTTAGCCATCAGTTCCATAATACGTACATAGTTTGCCTCTCTATATTTTGCAAGGAATAATTCTTTTATCATAGTATTGGCTTTTGTTTTTAGATAATCATCTATCGCTTTTGATATTTCAATAGTATCACGTATCTGTAATGTTTCACCACCATACTCTACATTAAATATCCCTCTATCATATGTTTCTTGAACAAATACTTTACCATTCTTTTTGTCCTTTGTATTTAATATTATTCTTTCACCATTAAACTGTTTAAACTTTAGCATATTATATATATCAGAAGTATATAATTTAGTCTTACCATTCTCATATATTAATAATGAGTTAGGTCTTTCTGCTATGATTTGGTATGTCATAATATTTTACAATCCTTTAATATATCCTGTGCATTTTTATATGTACTTTTTGTATCTTGGTTATGCCATGATATTATTATATTAGTAAAGTCCTTACCAAACTTCTTTTCTAATCCTTCAAAGAAACTCTCGGCTTCAACTCTTTCCGATCCAGTTTTATAACCTTCAAAGCTTAGATTAAAATCTGATTTTATGTGATCAAGTATATCACTATCTTCATTTAAGGTAATATTCTTTTTTCTATAATACTTTATGTATAAATCTAATAGAAAGTATTCCTCGTTTGTTTTGACTGATATAATATTCCTTGATTTTGGAATTTCCCAGTAGTATTCATCAGTTTTCTTTTTCATATCAACTACCACACCATTAATTAATGATGGATTATCTATTATCAAAACTACATAGTTTGACTTATTTAATTTACTTGCCTTAACCTGTCCTTCGTTTGTCCAATATAATTTACTTGCTATTTGTTTGAACTTATCTACTATGTTCTTACATTTTATTCCTTTCTTTGCTCTAACAAATTTAACATCACATTTATAATGGTCACCTTTTAACATGTTTATTATGGGTTTGAACTCATAATCTTTTGTTGGTAATTGATATATATTTGATCCTTGATAGTTTTCGTTCAACTCTTTGATAGTTGTACTTAATCTATATCTACCTACTCTAGTCCTATTAGCTTCATATGATCCAAACTGACTTGCTTTACCATTATGCCCCCACCAACCACTATTATATACTACACATGGTGCGTTTAAATTAACACCATTAGTTTTACTACTTGTTAGTTTTAGTTTATTATCTCTTTTATATTCCTCACCTATGATAACACCAAACTCTTTCAAGTATTGTTGTTTGTCATGGTCTGGCTCTCTAATGTAATGGATTGACTCACCAAAGTGATCATCTAACAAACTCATTATATCTCCTCTTAAAGAACGTAAGCATACTATCTTTCTATTCTCTAGTAATAACGTTGATAGTTTTTTACCCCAATTATTACCAACCATTGGATAGTGTTTGTTCAATGAACTTATTATCCCTTGTGTGTATTCATCAAGATATTTCTGACCGATTGTATACCAGAATAAATCTTTATCATATACTTGCTTAGTTAATGAATTATTGTAATCATCTATTGAAGTAATATTATATGTTGCAAACTCTTCTACCAATCTCTTCTCTATTCTTTCTATTATATCTTCTGAAGCAGTTCTACTTAACGAATCCCTATTCGCTTCAGGCATAAAATCTCTTTCATTCTTTATATTTAATGCCCACTCAACTCCATCAAAATGATTTGAATTACCATTAAGTTCTATTGGTGTGCCTAATAGAAATGCAAAGTTAGATCTTCCTGTTGTTATTACATTCTCTCTTTGCCCTTTACCATTACTAGCAGTAGCAACCACACCAAAGAACTCATAATCTTTCTCATCAATATGTATCTCTTTATAGAATTTAATCTTGAGGCTTCTTTGTTTTGTTTTCTTACCATCAACACCTTCTACCTCTTCCAAATACCTATCTTCTAAGTATGGCTGTATATTACTATCAGGATTACAAGTTATAAATTCTTTTAGGCTTTCATATTGTGGACAGTCAATCACACCTGATGGATATTCTATATCACCATACTTATCTTCAACATCTTCTACTAATGTTATCTTAGTAGGAACTTCGGAAAACCTTGCGATAGATTTTATTGTTTTAACTATCTCATCAAGATGAACATCTTCTTTAATTGCTAGTGTTAGTTTAGTTCCGAATGTATCTAGTGATGGCTTTGGAGCTTTCCTAAATACCATACCAACATCACAAATAAAAGCATACTCTTGTCTAGTTTCTCTTGCAAATGTTTCAAGCAACATCATGTCAGTCAATAATGCATACGATATAAATCCCATGCCAAACTGTCCAACCTCTTTGCCTGATAGATTACCTGACTTGCCAACGATTCTTAATACTTGAGAGAACACAGCTTTAGTTATGCCTAGTGAGTCAATGCCTTGTAAGACTATCGACCTATCAATACTATTAATAATAATATTTATTGATGGCTTAGCTCCATACTTATCTCTTGCAGTACGACAAGCCCTTGCCTCATTATTATATAACTCACGAATTGCTGAGTTATAATCATTGTATATTCTTTCTGCTAATGTTCTTAGTATCGTTTCCGAATGTAATTCGGCACGTATATTCCCATCACCATCTGCAATAGAATCAAAGTCATCTTCATATTCTATAACATCTTTTGGGAGTTCAGTATAATCTAATTTAGATGATTCATCAGGACTATAAGTTTCAACCTTATCGTCAATATTTCCTTTCTCTTCGTCTAACTCACTCATGTTTATCACCTAAATAAAAAGCTGGGGATATTATCCTCCAGCTACCATTGGTAATCCTACCAATTGGTTTTCGTGTGTAGCTATTGAACTTCCTTCAGGCACAGTAGCCCACTTCCAATGTTGTCCGTTAGCAATACCAACGGATTCTTGTTTGTCAGATGTTATTTTTCTTGGGTGAATTAATTTTGTTTCACCGTTTGGAAAATCAACACCAATGTATGCCATTCTTTTTAGCATATCATAATGACTAGCAGGTACTAATGTTAATAAAGATACATTAGTCTTGCTTTCAAACTGATCATAAAATGATTGATCAGCAACTTCGGTTTGAATACCAGCTTTAGATGGGAAACAAACCTTATATTCTAATTGTTGTTTCATTTTGTTTTTCTCTTTGCAGTTTGACTGCTTCAATATGAGAACAGAATCCTCTATGTTCACCAGCTTTACAACTGCATTTGTAAATCCCTTCATTACCTATCTCGACACCGTAAATAACACCAGAAGTGTTAGACTTTACTAGGTATTCCGAGTCAGATAATGACTGAACGTTTCCTTGAGCACAGATTTCTTGTGCTTTCTTTTCAATATGTTCACTCATATCCTATCCCATTGTTAGAGGGATATGCATGAACTCGCTGTTCATTCCCTTCCTAAACCGAGTCGGCTTTATAAACCCAGCGATAATATTATGATTATGGTCTAAGTTTAGATTCATACCAATTCATTAATATATTTAAGATTTCTAACTTCCCTGTTTGACTAAGATTCATAGTACTTAATCTACGTATTGAATCTAATGCAACATAGAAATCTTTATCAACTGACTCATCAATTAAGTCAGGAATATAACTATATCTTTTGCCATGATTATATTCTAACTCTCCGATCTCATCTCTTACTCGTTCTAAATCATTCTTTAAATCCTTTTTTCTTGGACTGTACACACTAAAGTTCCCATACTTTCTTGTCATTGTATCACCAACCATTCTACTTTACCACGTATAATATTATAAGTGGCACGTTTTAAACTACCATCATGATGTTGTTCATGCCTACTTAATCTTTGCGACCAATGTTTATCACCATCATCATTGAAGTCCATGCCACATAGATTACAACGAACTATCATTGTAATTCTTTCCCCATTTTTTAGTACTAAGTGATGAACTTGATCTCCGTGTTCCAGCATTATGTTTTACTCTACAATCAGGACACATAGCTCCTACTAATGCAAAGTAAGCATGACCTAATGTAGTATCTAGATAAAATCTTTTAGGACATTCATCTTGATTACATTGAATACATGCATGTTCACATTTAATACTTATGTATCTTTCACCCTCAACTTCACCTTTAGGTAATGTCATTGTATCACTCATTGTAATATCGCCTCTCTATTATCATGTACCCAAGATAATGTATGCAACCAATCATTAATTATTCTATTAAAACAATTAAGACAATTATCTTGCCATATCATAGACCATCTATAACCATTATCTTGTTTTAATCGCCAACGGATTTTAACACCACCAGCTTCTTCAACATATTTTTTATTACAAGAACAACATTTATTATTCCAACCATTATCATTTCTTGGTATGATTCTTTCTATATCAATTAGATGATTCATATTAGTTCCAGTTTCACGAAGTGGTAAATGTATTTTAGTCATTTAATTTCTCCACGAAATAATCTATACCTGCTGAGTAATCACCCATGTTAGAACAATCATTAGACTTTGACCAATACAAATCTTTCACATCATCTTCTGATTTTAACATTCTACCATCAGGTAATAATAACTTACTACCACCACCACATACTATGTACTCTTCATCATGTACTTCATCAACATCTGTTCTACATATCTCACCACAAAGATGACATATATATCCTGAGAATGACGAGATTGCCTGTGCTTCTGGTGATTCTTTATCTAAATGTACATAGATTCTTGCTAAACCATCAAGAGCTTTGAGTCTTTGCGTGGTATTAAAACCACGAATCAAATCCCATAATAATTTTTGGGTTGATTCGTATTTACTATCCCAATCATCAATCATTATAAACCACGTTCCTTTACTAATGTATCGAACTCATCTTCTTCAGTTGGAATTAATCTATCCAACATATTATACACATCAATACCGAGATTAGTTATTGCGAACTCTTCTTCTTTAGATGTCTTATCAATACGGTGTGCAACTAATCCTAACTCTACTAATGCCATAGCATATATTGTAAACTGTTCTTTATCTTCAAAGAATATTCCTTCGGTCAATCTAAATCATACCTCGCTTCCATCATGTTAGTATTCTCACACTCACTTATTGGGTGATTACATTCACACTCATCTTCATCATGTATTGATGGCATACCAAACTCATCTAATGCCCTGTTAATCTTTTCGGTCATGTAATTTGTGTTAGGTAATCCATGTTCAAGATGTGTTAGTGCTTCCTTAATACCACACGCTAGATAATAAGCACCCATAATATTACTTCTACTATGTTCTGTTCTCTTCTCATGTATTCCAATGCGTGTTATCATATTAATAATATGTTGAGTCCACTCATCTAACACTTCAAAGTTTGGGTGTTCTACCCATTGATCAGAATGGATAATTCTAATACCATTTCTAGATGTATGCATACCTTTCATTACCACTCTTCTCCATCTTGATTGAACTCTTCATACACTAGGTATGATCCTTCTTCATTAGACATTGTTTTCTGATGATAAGGACAACTACCTTCAAACACATCATCATCATCACGTTCTGTTTCGCAATCACAAATGCCACAGTATTGTTTATACTTCTTACCCATCTAATTCAGCTCCTCGTCTTTCTTTTTCCACAATTATGTAGTAGTAAGTTTTTGCCCACTTTTCTAAAACATCTATTCTATGTTTTAAATCATCAACCTCTTGCCTTAATTCATATACTTCACGATCTGCTTTTGTGCATTCACATCTATGGTCAAGACAACGATTACAAACATCACACATATCCGTGCAATATTCACATTGATAGTAATCTTCATCATAATCACGTTCTGTTTCGCAATCACAACCCATTTATATCACTCCTGCATTATGCAATCCGAGAAGTGCAAACGCATTTATACCTGTGCCTTTGAATGTCATCTTGCCATTCTTGACCACGATATTATCTTCGCTTGTTCTATCTATCATACCAATGTTAACAGTCTTTGTTGTTGGTACGCTGATATAAGGTGAGTCGAGTTGTTCTTCCTTCCAATATTTATTATATATAATTGTTGGACTTCCTTTAGGAATCACTATCATACCACAATCACGCTGTGATTTAGTATTCTCATTCATTATCTCTTCGCCCATCTTTTGATTGGCTACACCATAATGATAAGTAAATGCATCTTGATTTGATTTCCATTTCTTACTAGGTTTGTTGAAATCATTTCTATCTACGTTCACCTTATCTTCCATAGTATCTTTCGTAGCCTGATGTCGTAGCTCATTTAATACTGCGACAACATAACTTTGTGCCGTTGGTATCACCTGCGTAGTACGTACTGTTGCAGGATTTGTTCTCTTGCGTATTAATTTTTGGAATGATTGTTCCTCAGCTATACGCATAGCTGTCTTTACTTTGCGATTCATTGTTTCCTCACCATTGTGATTAACTCTTTCGCACTCATTTTCTCTACAATAATAGGACATACCTTATGTATTTCTATTACTTTTTGCTCTTCCTCTTGGGAAGGCATTATAATCTGACTATCATGGTCAGCTAATTCCTTACGGATTGCTGAAATATATCCATCATAGTAGATATTTTCTAAGGTTTTTACACCATCATGTTTTTGAAACATATTGCACCAGAATAAAGACAGTTTTTTACAAATATTCTGTAGTTTAGGCAGTAATATCCTGAAATATATTCTGTCTATGCATATTTCTTGTTTGCTTTCGGTCATGCCATGCCTAAAACGACACGGCTTTATAAACCCACCTACAATTATAATAATAATGTAGGCATACTCAATAAAAAAGAGGGAATCTATTATACATTATATATAATAGAAGTAAAGCTTCCATAAAAAAAGGGAAGGAAGGAAGGTAATTAAATACCTTCTATCTTAACACCCATACCTACAAAGAGATCAACAACATCTTGAGGAACAGTACCATTATATGATATACCTGCTACTCTTTGTTGATTACCATTCTTACTGATAGTACATCTACCACCAGATTGTTTGGCAATCATGTTGAACTCATTGAAAGCTTCTCGACTGACAAATGATGGTAATTGAATCAACATTTTATCTTGATTCTCTACCCATTGTCCATCTTCAAGCTTGTAAGGGTGTCTTACTACCATAGTATCAATACTAGATTGTAATAGTTCATCTACTTTATATGTAGATTTACTACCACTCTTAGTAGTAGATACTTTAGTAGAGGTTTTTACAGGTGTAGATTCTATTACACTAACTCTTTTATCAAGAGCAGTTAATAGTTCTAAAACCTGTGCGATTTTAGAAGTCATGGCAAGGGTAAAACGGCACGGTAATAAAAGTGTTTGCCTCGCCTATTCACATTAACATTAACAGATACGAACTAATACGAGCTATATACGTAGAAAGATATACACTATATACACAATAGAAGCTACATTAACTAATTAATTGTTATATAATACATTCATTTCATTCATAAGATGAAGCTAATTACAGTAGCCACATACCCAATATAAACCTATCTATTTAATTTTATACATACACTTATATTAGGGGGAATACTACGAATAATAATACTAATTACCTAATTACTAATTACTCTATAGTTATATAGCTAATTACTAATTACTAATTATAATGCAAAGATATATATATAGTCTAATCATACTAATTAGTATCTAATTAGTGTACAACTAATTATGTGGGGCAGGTGACGGCTCATATAAACCTTTGTATTTTTTCCCTGGCTAATTAATATGTAAATAAAAAAGGTGGGGATAGAGTCCTGGCTCCAGGACTCTTACTGGTTTAGATATTCTATTGCAGATTCATGTAGACTACAATGTCTACTATGATTATGCTCTAGCATTATTCTATCCATCAGTTTAACTCTAGCCCTTAGAGTTTCTATCTCTCTTTTCTGCTCTTCATACACACAAAGTGCTCCTGCCTTTAGAGTTTCAATCTCTCTTGACTGGCTCTCAACTTTCTTTACATACCAATCAATAATGATTTTGTAATCTTTGATTTGCATATCTTTCATTCACATTCACCCCCTACATCTTTTAAATTATTAGATGATAAAAAAGGAGGGAGGCTTTCGCCTGATTTGGTGTTGATAACTTCCACTGTTATCTCGCCCCTATGGAGTCTTATCAATGCCAAGATGAATGCTTTCATCTCAGGACTCCCTGCCCTTAGATACATATCACTTTTGATGTGTACTTTAGACATTTTTTTCAATGGGCATTTCCTATCTACTACTGCATAGTCAGGAACCTTAACTTTAACAGCTAATTTTCCTACAGCAAGAGATGTGATTGTTGTTATAGTGGTCATGACTATAAAGCCTCTAAAGAAAAGGAGGGGATAGGGGATTGATATAATCCACCTAATTTAAAACCATTTAGTTTTGTTAATACCTTTTCAGATATAAACTGTTTAACTGAATCTTCAGTCATAAAGCCTGAATTTCTAATAAAGGCTTTTGTTCTACTGATATTCAATTCAGTTATTTTTAATTGTGGGTGTGAATCAAAGTTCACGCCTACAATAAACCAATCTTTTTGACCTGCTCGGCTCTTACCATAGTTTAGAGTATTAGCAGTTTCTTTAACACCTTTTGATAAAGATTTAGAATCGGTTTTAACTTCTTTGGTTTTTTGTGTTTTGGTAACCTCTTCAATATTTTGTGTTTTCTCTAATTGTTCTAATTCTTTGAATTGAACACTTAGAGCATTTGTCATTTTTCTTTGGCACTTGAAAAGAATATTCTCGCGTTTTTTGTAATATTGAAGAGTTGTTAGTTTTTTTGCGTTGGTCATGTTCTTAGCAACTCTAACGTAATATAATATATAAGCAATATGCAAAAAAGCTGTTCCAAACTGTATCAAAACGGAAAATTTTCGACCTGGTCGATATGGAGAAAAAACGAAAAAAAAACTTTACTAGCGATACAAATTACGTAGATACAAGTTCGTCAATAGGGTCGAGGTTTCCAACCGTAGTAACCCAGTTATCCCATCTATATACGAAACCATCGCGAGGGCGTGTAGTTCCCTTTTCCATCAAGGTCGCATCCTTGAAGAAACGTTTAGCAGTTATATATCCTTCAATCCAAGCCTTACTCTTATCAGCAAGTAAACCTACAAACACATACCCATCACACTTCTGACTGTAGTAAGTCGTTGTGCAACAGTCGGTGATTTCCGAGGGGGGTTTGTATAGATTCATTGTCTTTACTTCAAGTCTCTTATCCTTATACATTATATCATAATCATAAACTTCTAACTCTTCATCATAAACATGGGGTTTTATACCAAGATAGTCGGAGACAATGATTTCACCCAACGCACCAATAAAGCCTGCCCTAGCACCAGTTTTGTTTTGGTTGAACACTTTTCCTGGGTTGGATATATCATAAGCCCTATTCCTCTGTTCTTCCGTTATATCAACTTCAATCATCAAATTTTATTCCCCTACCTTTACAAAATGGGCAAATGCCAAGATGTCGTACTTTACACTTTCTGCAATAAGTCGTGCTCATGAATCAATCTACCTATAACTTTCTTTCTAAATTCAAATTGGTCTTTGGTTATATAACCGTCCTTGTCAAATTCACCGAGACTTTGCATTATATTTTTCCAGTCATTATAATGAGCCGTATATGTCTTTTTATCCTCATACATCATTTTGAAAATCCTCCAATTCCTTTCTTAGTTCCCTGTTAAGCATTTCATACTGTATTCTGTTTTCTCGTATTTGAGATGATATGAAGTTAATTCTACACTGTAGACTGTTTACCATTTGTCGTCCTTCCCAAACGGATCTTTCTTTACCGGAACGTCAATTTTTTTCCATTCGATTAATTCAATCACATGTTCATATATAGCACGTTTGTTAGTGCTAGACGCTATTTTATTTTGTACTGTCATCATCTATCTCCTTAATCTTATTGTTAATACCGTCAGAGACCAATGTTCCCTGTATTCTAAACATACATCTTATAAGCCCCCTCTTACTGTGGTCGCCAAAGGCTTCAGTGCATGCAACACACATAACTTTCTCTAGTTGTTTATTCCCTATCAAAGTGTTTCCTCTGGTGTTTTAATATTACATAAATCTTATCAATAGTACCATCGAATTCCCACTCACATTCAGGACATTTATATGTTACACTACCCATAGAGATCTCCTCCAACTCGTTTAGTAGTTTTTCTTTCCACGCTTCCACATGGGTTAAAACTGATATAATCTCGTTTGTTCTCTTCTCTTTGAGTGCCACATGAACCTAAATGATAATACCCCATATAAATCTTTACTCTTCTTCTTTATTTTCCTTAATAAAGTCCTCAACCAAGAATGTAATCTTCCAGAATGTACGCTTCGATTGGAGTGGAATGTTCTTCGGATCTGACTTGCCAAATGAAAGTGTAAACCAATCCATTATGCTGTTATAGTCATCTGCATCCAGTTCTACCATTATTTCAATGCCACCTTCTCAAGAGCGTCTACGACTCTTCCGTAGAAGTGAGGGTTCTCTTCTTTCATTAAAGCCCCCATTGCCTCGATTAAACCAACCACTGAACCAAAAAATATTTCCTGGTCTTCCTCTTTTATTGGAGTAAAATTATATTCATCATTAAATTTTAATGCGTCTAAAACGAAAGAAGCACCTTTTCCAATAATGTCTTTCATACTATTTAAGCATTTAGGGTTTATATAATGTTTTGTGGAAGCTGGCTAGTCAGACCAGTCTTTCCGTTAGGATGTGCAGACTCACACTACTTCCACGATATCTATTTATATGAGATGTATTTAATAATATCTAATGTCAAGCAATGATGAAATTGAAGTAGGAGAAGAAGAAGTTTTACCTCGCGAAGAATCTAGTAGTAAAATTAAATGCACTATAGAGGCAAAGTGTGTTGATTGCTATGATGGCGATTGCACTTGCAACTAGTCAAAAACGTTACACTTTCTTTACAACCTATTAACAAAGTTTATATAGAGTAAATTTTAAACAAACCCATGGGATTCGGAGACACGTTTAAGACCATATTCAAGAATCTGACGCAACTAAACAAGTCATACACCTCCACCACGGTGAGACCTAGTATTGCTCAGCCTTATATGAGCACTGACACTGGTGCTAAGTTACCTATATTTCCGTTCCCACTTATTATGATTTATGAGTTGGCAGATAATGTTGACTCGCTTAGAATACCAATTGAGACATTGAATAGAGAGATATTCAAGAATGGTTTCGAGATTGTTGAAAAATGGAAATTTAAATGTTCAAACTGTGCCAAAGAATTTCAATACAAGCCACTCAAAGGCAATACACCAGATGATCAGCCAAGAGAGACTAATGATTCATTGACACCAACTGTTGGTTCTGACGCAACTAACAAGGCTACTATCGTGGAAGCAGGAATGGAGTGTGATAACTGTGGTTCACCTAAACTTTTCAGACCTTCCCCTGAAAATCGCTTGGCAGTTGAAGACCTCTTAAACGTTCCACTAAATGGGAACGAGCAAACATTAGAAGATATAGCAAGGCAGTTAGAACGAGATTTAGAAATTGCCGATAATGCGTATTTACTTGTGTTGAAGAATTATTTTATTAATGATTCTACAAAAGAGATAGATCCAAAGAAGACTGAGATAAAGGAACTGTTAAGAATAGATCCTCCTCAAGTTGCGATGATCGCAGATTCTGACGGTAGAATTGGTTTTGATGATAAACACAACCCAGTATATGTGTGTCCAAGGTTCGAACATCGTGACAAACGACTTACACAGGGAGTTTGTGACAGGTGTGGAACAAAGGCACTAAAGGCAGTAGCAGAAGTTAACTCTGTTTACAGTGTAGGTATACCACAACCTAAACGAGTTGTCTATGGTGAAGGTGAAATCATATGGAAGGCTGGAAAATACAAACCAGGATTAATTTATGGATTCTCTCCAATCTATGCAATATGGTCTAAGGTTATGGCACTATCACACATGGACGAGTATATTAGAAAGTATTTCGACAAGATGAGACCACCAAGAGGTATGTTAGTTATTGCATCAAGGAACTATGAAACATTTAGAAAGTCTTGGGATGCATTAGAACAAAAGGCAACCGAAGATCCTTACATGATCCACCCACTTTTGGTAGAATCTGATAAGGGTGGTAAGAATATGGCACAATGGTTGGACTTTACTGGATCACTAAAGGAATTAGAATTTACAGCAATAAGAAAAGAACTACGAATGATTATAGGTGCAATCTATGGAGTATTACCATTATACTTCGGTGAACTTCCTACTGGTTGGTCACAGGAAGGTCTTCAAGTTACAATTACAAACAGGGCAGTAAAATGGGGTCAAGATATTCTTTTGCAGTCATTCTTATCAAAAATGGTTGCAATGTTAGAAGTAGATGATTGGGAATTAAAATTAAAGACTGGTGAAGAGACAGACAAACTTAGAGACCTACAAATACAAGGTGTTGAGATTGAAAATATGAAGGCATTACAAACATTAGGCTTTGAGATTACAAGAACACACACTGGTGAGTTCAAGGTATCAAAAGATCCAGTAATAGGAATAAGAGAGATGATGGAAGGACAAGGTCAGAACACGATGAAGCCTGGTGAACGAGGTAGAGAAACAGCAGCACCAAAGGAAGATCAACAAAGGTTTGAAGGAGAACCAAAACATGTAAGACCGTCAAGAGAGGGTGGATTAATGCAAGGATCACCTCAAAAGAAACCATTTTCACAAACAAAGGCAGTTATGGACTTGGAGAAGGATAAATTCCCAGATGGAATAACTCCAGCAAACTTTGAGATAATAAAATCAACATTACAAGACTCTGTTGACTATTCTTGGACTAAAAAGAAAACAACAGAAGAATTACGAAAGTATGCAGGTCTTACAGTAAGACAAGCAAGAGAGATAGTCAAAAATGAATTAGCAGAAACAAGGAGGTGGGAAGATGGTATTCCAGAGAAAGAAAAAGACGAAACCTAAACAAACCACAAAAAAAGACACTGTGAAAGTGTCTGAAGGAGAAGTAAAGGTTTATAAGAAGGAAGTTAAGAAACCTGAACGTTATGATTCAGTTCTTGAAACAGCAGAGGAGGTTGTTAAGTTAATTCCTAAAGTATGTACTACTGCGTATGCATGTACTAACGCATATACAATATTACAGAACGCACTTAAGAAATTACGACTAGCAAATTATTAGTATGCCGACAGAATTACCTGTAGACACAGGAGGTACTGATTATGGTAAAAAACTTTGGGAAAAACATCAAAGTAATGAGTATACCAGAGTTAACGAGTATAAAGAAGCAGTATGTCTAAATTGTCTTAAAACCGATGCAACATCAGCCACAATAGCAGATATATGTTCTGAATGTGCTGGAAAGCGTGGTAGAGAACCACTTCTTGCTACAGTCAGTCAAAAAATGTATGGATTATGTTTTTTCTGTGGTTATTTCAAATTTAACATAGAACAAATAAACGGAAGGTTCTGTAGAACTTGTCATAGGCGTATAGCAAATGTTACTAAGGAATATAATAAAAAAGGTGGAATGTTTAAAGCAGATCCATTTTGGATTAAGATGAGAAAGAAATTAGGCAAGGATTGGAGACAATTAATGTCAGACGGTTCTCAGAACAAACGTTAGAGTCCTTTTCTTTTTTCTAACTTCCATTTGTTATATTCCATTAAATCTGGTGGAGTTAATAGTAATTCTAGTAATTTTTGAATTGTATCTAGCTTATCAACAACTTCATCAAGTTTTTGGTTTGTACTTGTTAATGATTTTAATGAAAGAAAATCAAGATTCATTTTTTAACACCAAGTTTATCCTATCGTTTATTGTATCATAGAATCTTTCTGACCAATCTATTTCAGTACATTTTTTTGGCATATCACCATGAAATCTACCAACAAAGAATTTTAACAGTGATTTTCTCAAAAATCTTCTAAAAAACTCTACATTATTATTTTTTGGATTATAATGTATTTTTTTATGTAAAACAAGTTTTTCATCTCCCTCTAGAAATTTATCTGCACTACCATTTCTAAAATGAACAATAGTTCTAAATAATTGTGGTCTTTCTTTCTCTAGGTTTGTATTTGTAATAACATATAGTTTTTCACCCTTGATAAAGCAATCTATTATCTTTGTTGTATATTCTAAAAGATTAAAGTTATCACCATATCTTTTCTTGAATGTTTCAATATTATCATAGACATGGAATGATGTTGCCATATAAACCTATAAAAATACTTATTAATAAACGATTCCTTGAAATTTCATGGATGAAGACAATATTTGTTCATGTAAGAAGAAAATGTATGGATATACTGATGGAACACATACAGTTTACATTTGTTATAAATGTGGAAGGTATTCAGGTCAGGCAGGTGGAGATGCATTATTTGTAGAGTTAATAATGAATGATCCATTAATACTTATGCATTTGATTGCTGAGAAGTTGTTAAAACCAATAAAATAATTATATACTAGAGATATTAACAATTTATATGGATATTACAATTAAGAAGGGTATAGCCAAAGTTACAGGTAATTTTGGTGTTTCATTTTTCTCACCATTAGTGGGTGGTAATGTGGCTGAGTCTATTTATGATGTAGGATTAACATTCGAGATGTCAATAATGATAGCAGCAATATCTGCATGCTTTGTTACTGGTCTCTCAATTTCAAGAGAAGTAGCAGAATGGGGTAAACAAAATGGTAAGACAAGAAAAAACTAAAAAACCCAGGTGCGAATGGCTAAAAGAATTTAGTAGACATATATGTAATGCATGCCTAACTTTTGAATAAACTTTATATTCCCCCTTTTTGAGATTTCACCATGGTCGATCCAGTACTAATAACTGTTGTAGCAGCAGTAATAGGAGCAGGATTGAACACTCTAAGAGGATACTTACACAGTGAGGAGACTTACTCTGCAAGGAAACTCGCAGGTGCTCTCATCATCTCGTCCTTTGCTGCAATCGCAATAGCACAAACTCTTGCGACAGAAGGTATTGGCATAGTCGGTTTAGGCTTGATAGGCTTAACAACTGGTTTTGCTGCTGACTTTGCTGTAACAAAGGCTAAAAAGGACTAAGTAGGTATTATTTTTCCACCCTACCTTTCTTTTTTTTGATAAACTTTATAAACAAAGACTAATTCAATATAAATGATGGAAGGACTGTTTTTTAGGGATACCCTAACCAAAAGTTTAGAAGCAGTAAACTCAGATGAGAGATATTTTGAGGGAATACTCACAGTTCAAATGAAGGATAAACAGGGAGAAATAACAATAACAGATGAATTAATGAAGGTTTTACCAGTGTGGATGGATAGAGGAGCACCGATCAGTGATACTCATAGTAATCGTATAGTGGGAAAAGGTATTAACTTTGCAAGGTTAGAAATTGAAAGTGAGGGAAGAAGTATACCTGCTATCAAAATAACCGGAAAAATTCATAAAAATTATGATTTAGACGATGATATCTGGGAGAAGATTAAATCTGGAGAGTATAAGGGATTATCATTTGGTGGTGCAACACGATCTGATAGAGAACCAATCACAATGAAAGATGGCTCTGTTGCATATGCCTTAAAGGATTTAGAACATTACGAGGTAGCAGTATGTGAAGATCCAGCAGTTCCATTAGCATTAATCACAGATTTCAATCCGTTGGCAAAATCAATCACACAGGGTGAGGATCTAGGTAATGGAAAGATGTTGATAAAATGTGATAAGTTTGGCTGTATTGTCAAAGACGCTGATTTAACAGAAGAAGATACATTTTCAGGTAAAGTTCAGAAATTAATAGCAGATGGTAAAACAAAAGAACAGGCTGAAAAGATAGTAGGTTCATTTGTAAAAGATGACTCTGGAGCAGGTGATTCTGGAAAAGAAGGTGTTTCAGATGCTGAAAATGATGGAAATAACCATAGTATGAATAACCAAGATGTTAATGAAGATGCAAGTTCTGGTAGAAAAATGAAGGAAGAGTGGGTTGGAACAGGTCATCCACAGCCAAAAGAGACAGATGATAAGAGAAAAGACGGTCTAGATAACTCTAGAGGAATGGGAGTTAGAGGACTTGGTGGCTATAATACTGCTCAACAGGGTAGTGAGCCAATAAGATCTATCTCAGAAGAGGTAGATGATGGCAAAAACAAAAAATATATAAACCCCAAAAATTTAAATACTAATAATAACATGGCAGACAAAGAAAATATTGAAGCCAAAGATATTGAAGACAAGGCAGCTACTGAGGAAGAAGTAGAGGAAAAATCCAAGACAGAACATGTCGAGGAAGAAGAATCTAAAGATAAATCAGTTGATGCAATCAAAACAAGCATTGATTCTCTAGTAGAGCAAATCAAATCATTAGCAACAGGTCAAACTGGTGTTAGTGACACTATCAAATCAATTGATAGTAGATTGAAAGCTTTAGAGAAACCAACCGACCTTCCTTTGAAACCACAAGGTTCTGGAGGCGAAGACGTTGGTGCAGATGTTAAAGTACCTGAAAAACCTTATCCACAAGGAGATCAAGTCGGATTAGATTCTGACAGATCTGGTGAGGACAAACCTCAAACCGATCAAGGTAAACTAAGAGCATCAGAGAAATCAGAGCTAGTTGAAAAATCTTCTCACACCTTTACCACAGAAACTCCAAGACCAGGTGCAGCATTAGAGACTGTTGAAAAATCCTCACAGGACTTTTCACCAATTTTGAAAGATGCACGTACACAAGGTTATGAGGGTCTAAGTAAAGTTGCACAAGATATTCTGGCAGGAAAATATTACAAACCTTCTGACGAAGAGGTAAGAGGTTTCTAAAATGGTTCAAATAAAGACTATTGACGAACTCGAAGCACTCTACTATGGTTACAACAGAAACCTCCTTAGAAAAGCAGATGCCCCAGTTACTACAAGTACAACTGGTACATTCAACGCAATCTTCGGAGCATACGCATGGGCTCAACTCAACCTTGAAGCAAATGCATTTGGTATTTTACCAAAGTATCCATGGGATAAATCTGGATGGAGGGTTATTACTGCAAAACCAACTCTAAATACTAACCAGAGCAACACTGTTCTAGGTGGTACAGCAGAGGGTGGTAATATTGCTGAAACAGTAAAACCAACACTACAAGAAATTGATGTTCGACCAAAGACAGCACAACTGCCTTTCAGTGCATCAGAAGTAATGGAATGGTTGGCAACGCACAGCAAAGATGACATTTGGGGAGGACTTGGTTCACTCCGATTGTACATGGCAGTACAGCATAAAGAATTCCTAAACAGAATGTTATTGGCAGATGTTGAAGGACAAGTCACAGGTTCAGGAACATGGGCAGGTACACAAGACTTTGAAACACTTGATAGAATTATATCAAGTGATGCAGAGGAAGATGCACTAGGAGCCAGCACAACTGGTTACTATGATCCATGGGCAGCAAACGCAACTATCGATAGAGATAGTGGTACTGACTTTGATTCAACAGTGGAATCAGCTTCAGGTACAATAGGTACCAATGGTGTCCTTACCGATGATACACTACGAACTTTCTTACGAAAGATACGTATTGCAGCAGGTAAAGATCCAAACGTATTCCTCGGTTCTCACGAAGTTTATTCTGAGATACAAGGCTTATACATGCCTTCAGTCCGTATTCCAAATCCATACGGTGAAAGCTTAGTACAAGTTGATGTAAACGGAATTCAAACATTCAAAGGAACAGGTGTCGGAATCCACGTAGACTCCATTTATGGAATACCATTCATCCCAAGCAAGGATGCACCAAGCGACTCTGGAGATGCTTCAGAGATCGGAAGATTATTCGCATTGGATACATCAGATGCAGAAGGATATGGTTACCCAAGAATCGGAATCCAAATCGCAATTCCAACAGAATACTACGAAGCAACAAGAAGATCACCAGGCTATCCATTCGTGAACAACGCATTCGTTGAGAAAGGTGTGTTCAGGACAATGGGTGAGACTGTATGCCGTCACTTCAAATCACAAGGTAAGATCAGAGATATCAAACTCTAGAAAAAAATACCCTTTTCTTTTTTTTTAAACTTTATATATGTGTGCCCCTACAATTTTGTAATGGCAGTTACAATCAGTACATCAGATTGGACAAACGCTAACGTGAGAAAAACACTCTCATGGCAAGCAGCTTTGACATCAAAGTTGCGAGTGTATAAAGTCAAGGTCACAGCAGGTGGCTCTGATGCATATGCGACCAACGGAGTGGCAGCTGACTTGAAAGAGCAGAGAATATCTACACTAGTTGCAGTGATTCCAGAGTTTACGGATTCAACATACAAAGTAGAATATGACAAAACCAATGAAAAGATTAAACTCTATACAGTTGGTGGCTCAGCAGGGGCTGTTTTCGCAGAATTAGCAAACAGTACAAGTATCGCAAACAAGATATTTGAGTTTCTAGTCATAGGCTACTAGAGTCCAAAAAGCCTCTTTTTTTTCTTTTTAGTCTTAAAGTTTATATATGACACACATTAAGAATACCCATGGTAGAACTAAACCATAATGTTGCAAATATCAACGCTGATGGATTAATCAAAGGATCACATGGAGTTGTAGTTGCTGTAAAGGTAATGAAGGCTGGATCCAGTGGTGCAAAGATTATCTTAAAAAATGGAATAGATACAAATGCAGCAGCAGAATTTACTGTATATGGAGAGAATGTTCAAGATTTAGGTGCAATTCACCGAAGATTTGAAGCAGGAATATATGCAGATGTAACAGGCTCAGCAGAGTATTTGATTGTCTTTAAGTAAATTTAAATACAATATAAGTTTATTAGTTTTATGGCTACGACCTATTGTTCAGTGGAAGATGTATCTGATTTTCTCAGAATCCCCATTACTCCTACTACTACTCCTAATAAAGCACAAGTTGAAAAAATCATAAAAAGAAAGGAAGATGAGATAGACAGAAGAACAGGACATGCATGGAGATCAAGAACCAAAACAAAAGAACTTCATGACTTACCATTACTTTATACTTTTGGTTGGGGTACTCCAATATTTCTACAACATAGAAACATCTATGATTTTGATGTAGATGAGGGAGATAAGATAGAGATATGGCAGGGGGCTTCAGCTACATGGGATGATATTCTTGGAAACAGTAGATGGTATGATGTTAATTACGAAAGAGGAACAGTACATCTTAGAGGTTTCATATTTTCAATTTTAAGAAAAAACAGAGTTAGAATAACTTACAGATATGGTGGAGAAGGTTATGCAGGTGATGCAACTATCCCATATGATGTAGAAGATGCATGTGTTAAATTAACTTCACTTGATTTACTAAACACAAGTCTAAGAATGGACAGACTTCCAATAGGTGGAACTGGTTTAGATCTTCAACAAATGAAGAAAGATCTACGTCAAGATATTGAGAAATTCGTAGACAATCGTAGAGAAGTATTTATCGTACCTTAGATGGCAGGAACCAGTCTTGGTAGTTTAAAGGGTTGGGGAACAAGACTCATACGTAAAAAAAACCCTGAATTAACTTTTGATATGGCTGTTGGAATTTTAATTGAAAAATATAAATCTAAATCAGCAAATGATTTAAGAGAAGCTTTGATTAATGAGTTTGGTGTTAGTCCAGAATCAAACTTTCTAAAAAATATATCTGTTGATGCATATGGTGAACCTGACTTTAAAGAATTATATGAAGAGGAAGATGGTGAAACATTTTTTCAAATAGAATCGTATAAGGTTCCACCAGGAACTTGGGTTAAAAGAGATGCAATAAAATCATGGATAAGAACTAAAGGTATAACACCTAAAGACTCTCAAATAAGAGGTGATTATAAAACAAAAGGAGAAACAGGTAATTTTGGTTCATTTTTAAAAGAGCATAGAGAAATTGATTGGAGTGATGAATCTAACGCAAAAAGAATTGATCGTTTGGCATATCTAATTGCAAGAAAATGGCATAGAGAGGGATATACTGCACAAATGAAGGTTCAACTTGATGATAAAGGTAATGTAATTGAATATAGAAATAAACATGCCCCACATTATATCCTAGATAAATATGGAAAAATTGAGACGATTGAGAAAGTATAATATACTTAAATACATGTTAGAAATATAATATATATGGCTACTGCCCTATATGACTCTGTAGATGATGTGATAGATTTAATCCAAACCAAGTGGAATACAGGAAGTACTGATGGTGGACGTATGCCAAGGGTAGTAAGAATATGGGATGAAAAAACAACTGGGTTTGGTGGAAGTAGAGAAGCCATAATACTAGTAGAACCAAGGGCTGAAGATATAGAATATTTCAACCTATATGGAACTGATTTTCTACATGAAGTTGATATTCAATTAGATATTAGAACGTATTTGAGTGCATATGATCATGATAAGATAGTTAGTGAGGTTGTAAGGATCATAAAGGATAATCTGAGAAGGGATAACTATGTTGATTTGAGGGTGACTGATAGTACTCCATTAAGTCATTTATACAGAAATATGTTTAGACACGCCATAACAATAACATATAGAAAGATAAACCCTACCTAAATATTTAAATACTTATAGGAAGAATTGATATTATATGGTACGCACAGGTGCACATGGATATGCTCAGTATGGTTGGGAATCAACATTTGGTTCATTAACTAGTACTTTTGACAAGCCATTTGGCTTACAACAGGCTGTCAGTACAATAACACTTTCTAACTCAAGAAAGGATATAAGAAAATTAAATCAAATTGAAAGAACAGCATTTGCCTATGGACAGCAAACTGGTTCAGTTTCAACAGAATTTATTCTTTCAAACCCCTGGATATTGAAAGCATTATATGGAACACCATCAACAACTGGAAGTTCAGCACCATATACACATGTATACCCACACGCATCAAACGGTCAACCAAAAACAATACAACCATTTTCAACAGAGATAGGATTTGCTGGGGAGACAGAAAACATATCAAGAAAATTATTAGGATGTGTTTTAACAGGATTTTCATTAAATACAGCAGTTGATGACTTAGTAACATGTACTGCCGATATTACATTTGGTTCAGAAGGAGATGCAAGTACATCATTAGATTCAACACCAGCAGCAGATGATATCGCTTTCCCATATACATTTGCTCATGGTTCATTAAAATGGTATAATGGTTCTTCATTAGCAACAGTAGCAGAAGTTCAGAATATCACTGCAAACTTTACACAGAATGCAAACTTACTTTATGCAGTAGGCTCACACAAAGCAACAGCAGCATACAGACAAGGATTTGATATTAACGGAACATTCCAAGCTTCATGGAAGGATAATAATATATTACAACAGTTAGTAGATCAGATAGACAAACCACCAGCAGATGAAATTCACTCTGGTTCAAGCACTGCATTAGAATTAAAATTCACAAACAGTGGATCAGGTGCAGCAGAGAAATCAATTACAATTAACCTTTATGGTGTTACAATAGATACACATAATGTAGATGGAATGGTTCCAGTTGAACCAGTATTTGAAACAATAAACTGGGAAGCACGAGGAGCAACAATTACATGTGTAAACCCAGTAGCAACAGCAAAGTAATCTAAAGGTTTATATAACCCATTCGTTCTATCTTATTTAATGGCATTACAAACATTCAGAGTAAAAATTAATGGAGTATCCGAAACCATAGAGTATGAGGACGATATGCCTTTTGGTAAATTTGAACAGATTATAAAGAGATGTGCAAATGTTGAAAAAGAAGAAAGATTACTAGATAATGTTCAACAATATAGAAAGGAAATTATATTAAACTCTTTAACAAAAGCACCCTTTGATATAACAGAGAAGGGTATAGAGAGTATTGGTTACAAGGTAATCACCGAGATAGGAAATAAAATTCTCGAAGCCTACCCTTTAGGGGATTATTTGAACGAAATGATGAAGCCTTTCGAAACCTTCCAGAACGAGAAAAATTAGTTTTAGAAATATATTATATATGTGCATCCGAGTTTGGATGGGATAAGGAAGTGGTCGATAAGCAACCTGTGAAACATCTTAAGAATGTACTACTAACTATGGAAAAGACTATGAAACAATCAGCAGGTAAAGCAACCACGCCTGTTGGAGATCAAAGAGTGGCAGTTCCAAAGAAACTAAGAAAGAAATTATTTAAATAATAGAGAATCTACTAACATATATATGGCTAAGAAGGATAAAGATACTAGAGATAGGTTTGTTAAGAACTCAGAGGATCTGAAAAGAATAGCAGTAGCATCAGACAAAAAATTAGGTGAAATGCGTGACAAGGCAAATAAACAAGCTGTAAGAGAACTTAAAGAATTTAGAGGGCAAACAATTAAACAAAAAAAAGATGCAGCAGACCAAAGAATTAGAGATCTCAACGAAAAAAAATTTAGAGCAAAAATGCTTACTACAGAAAGAAGTAGTAGTTTAAAAGATATTAAAACTGAGATAAGTAAAGGATTAAAACTTCAGCAGAGATCGCAAGCATGGAACAGATTAAAAAAAGGTGCTGCACCTGATACATCTGGTGTTTACGGTGGAGGAAAATCTGCAATACCTATGGCTGGAACTGTAAAATTACCATCTATTTTTAAACAATTACAAAACACAATGACTTCATTTAAAACTATGGTGAAGCCTGGATCTGGTGGTCAAACTGATGCAGATAATCCAGTAGCAAAGGGAATGAAGAGTATGCTGAAGTTTGCAGTTGGTGGAAGCATAGTTGGAATGATTGGAAAGAAATTATTTGATTCATCACCATTATTAAAAGCAATGATGAGTTTGTTTAACACATCTATT
>VTLG01016607.1_pt1 | contig 23088 bp, 40 predicted proteins | sample 4694571 | NCBI WGS metagenome assembly VTLG01 (sample SAMN12604809, study PRJNA352737) | marine metagenome | biome: ENVO:00000447; feature: ENVO:00000209|ENVO:00000569|ENVO:01000036; material: ENVO:00002151; isolation source: viral sequences binned using virsorter ...
GTCATAACTAGAAGAGCATTCTGCAAGTATTGACACTACCTATAGGTGTGCTAGGCTTATAGATAATCACAGTAATAATGCTGTGATGTAAAAAGTGTCATAGACTATGACGATTTTAGAAAGGTAAAACAATGGCTAGACATTGCTACGATATGACTTATCAGTTTAGACCCAAACTTGCAAAGAGTAGCTTGGGTAAGAACTATCCAAATCAACCTAGGATCAGATACTATACCTATCATGATTCAGATACTATAGGTGCGTTAGGTGTTGCTAATCTACAAGCACATCTAAAAAAGAAATACTATGAGAGAAAAACAAGAGAAGCTTTTGATAAAGCTATGCAAAGAATAAAAGGGGAGAATGACTAATGGAAGATTTTGAAGATACTTATGTAGGTAAACTATGGTGTATTCTTTTGAGTGATGATAAAAGATCATTCAATGAATACTTCTCAGAAGAGCATGGCATCACATTAAATGACGACATAACAGATAGACAATTAACTTTTCTGTGTAAGCTTCTAATGAGATTAGGCGATAAGAAATTAATTCAAGTTGATTCTATACGAGAATATATAAGGGAGGAACTATAATGTTTGATACTATAGAAAATGTCATAGACTATGACGATATTGCTTTACAGAATGAGCAATCACAGATGCTTCACACTACATGGGAAGAAGCAACTGACATAAGCTTTGATGAACCAAAACAACAAATCCAGGTTTTGTGTAGATATTGACACTATCAGTAACTATGCTAGGCTATAAACATAATCAAACCAATAACTTATAGGAGAAATTAATATGATAAAGTTTGATATTTTAGAAAAGATTAAAGTAGATAATACTTTAAAGAAGTTAAGAAAAGATGGATACTTTCCAACTTTTAAAAATACAAGAGGTGTTAAAGTTAGAAAGCATGAACTAACCATGACTAAAAGTGGTTTATTCTATGTGGCACATAAGAGCAAAGAAAGCTTTTACTTTCCAACTACACATAAAAACTCTTGTACTTTAATTAAGAACTACAAGGGAAAAGGTTTTATACAAAAGCCTTTAACTAAAACCATACACAAAAAACTGTCATAGGCTATGACGATTTAGAAAGGGGAAAACTATGGTTACTATTACCACACAAGAACTAAATGACTTGTTTCGTTGGTGCGATGACATTGATATGTTTGCTACGGACAGACCGATCAATGACACAAAAGACTTTGAAGGTTCATGTGTTCACAGAACATCTTTTTGTGATAAGACTTGCTACAACGTAAAGCTATACAAGTTATATCCAAATATGTATGAACGAGATAATAGATGTGAACGCATATGGCAAAAGCTACCTACTGATGTATCTTTCTATAAGCAGAACCTTGTTCCATTCTTTGCTAAAAAGAAAAAGCAAACAAAGAGAATACGATACAAGACTAGAGGTGAATGTATCAAAGATATGTCTGATATTTACAGAGTACGAGCAATGGCATTAGCTATGCCTAGTACGACTTGGTGGCTTGTAACTAGAGCATGGCGAGATAAAAAGCTAAAGTTTCTCATTGAGCAAGAGTTGATGCCACTCAAGAATATTGCTCTCAATGGTTCTACTGATCCTACTACGACTAAAGAAGAATATGATATGCTCAAGCGAGATGGTTGGAATACTATGTTCTATGGTAGTGATGATGGTCATGTAGGTATTGACAAAGCTTTCCCATGCCCTAAGACTCACAAGGGTTTAAAGAAGCATTGTTCAGTTTGCAAAGGTGGTTGCTTTTCAATGACTACAATCAACAGAAGAACTGACACACACTTAATTGAACACTAACCAAAACTGTCATAGACTATGACGATTTTTAAAAAGGAGAAAACAAATGACTTATAAAATATTATTACTAACAACAACAATCGTAGCGACCATACTAGGTGTCTTATCTTTTAGTGAACTCGCTGAGAATAGTGGGATTATCTACATAGGTATATGGACATTTTCAGTATTGGCTATATACGAGGGAAGCAGAAGATTAATAAAAGGAGATGAATAATGGGATTACATATAGACATTTATAAGAATGGTGGTGATTGCACTAATGGTGGTGTATCTGCAAGAGATGGAGTGAAGGGGTTTTGTATTACAAATATCTCTGCACCATTCTCGCCAAGTAGCAAGTACCCACCAGCCGAACTTGTATTGCAAGAACACTTTGGTAGAAAAACTGTAAAGATCATACCGACAGAAGTCAAAGACAAGCAATCTATGTTTGGTGGTAACTATGGCTCTACGAGTGATTCAAGATTCTCTGATATGGTTGAGAGAATGATAGGTCATTCCTTCTATGGTGCAGTTCCTATACACGATAGAGTAGAATGGTAAAGAGAGTAAATCCAATAGCCAAAGCCATGGCTTACAACAGAAAGAGAAAACAAATTGTTAAACCAAAAAAAGGAAAGGGTAGTTATGGTAGACAAGAAGATAAAAAAATCCTGGAAATTTCAAAGGAAGAAACTCAACAGAATACGAGAGAATAGAATATCTATAATCGTTAGAACTAATATAAGAAAACTAAAAAGGGAGAAGCGATATGCTAGAACTAACTAAAACATCAATCTTAACGGGCAAGATAAATACAATGACCTTGCCTATAACTCAAGATCAACTTGATCTATACAACAATACAAAAATAAATATACAAGATGTATTTCCTAACTTGGATAGTGGTCAAAGAGAGTTTATAAAAACTGGAATCACTCAAGAAGAATGGGATAAATTAATTCTTGATAGTAGCAATGAAGGAGATGAATAATGAAAGAATATAAATTTAAAATTACTATTGATGGAGTAGATGGCACTCTCTACTACTCAGTAGATGCAGAGTCAGAAAAAGAAGCACACGACACAGTAAGCTTCTTCTTACAATCACAACCATTCGTGATTGAAAGACACTTATGGGATAATAATTAAAGGGGTGATGCATGGAAAAAGTACGAGTATATTGGAACTTACATAAAGACATATGGAGTGTTGTGTCATGCAAGAGTGGATTAGTCATAGACTACATGAAGTATCTCACTCTTCTTGATGGATACTTTAAAGTATGGATAAGTGGACAGAAACGAGTGCGTGAGGAAGGCAAGAAGAATGTTCATGCATTCGCAATAGGTTATCTCATGAGTAGTAAGCAAAGAAGTTATCATGATTGGGATAGAGTTAAGTACAATCCATATACTGATGATTACTTTATGCACAAAGGCGAAAACCACGATAAGTGGAATGAGATACCAAGAGATTTTGTGGGTATTATACACATGGAATCTTTACACCATGAGAATGGGGTAGCACCAAGAGTTTATATTTAACAACAACTAGAAAGGAAAATAATATGAAAGTACATAGAGTAGTAACAATGCTAGGTGCAACACAAGAATCAGGCAGACTAGCAAAAGATATGTATGAGTTGAATGATAAGATATATCGTTCAAAGTCAACAAACAAAGAGATACCTGTCTCACACATGGATTTCCAACACGCAATTAGAACTTTGGTTAAGTTCATTGAGGAAGAAGAAAAAGTGATGATAGGAGCTAATGATATAGCCTTAACCAAAGATGAAGTTATTAAAGCTAAAGATAGCATTATTAATGGACTTCGTAGTCAAGTAGAAACTTATCAAGAGAAACTAGAAGCTAAACCTAAAGACGAAGCTCTTGAGGAACAAATAGAAGAGAAAGATAGAGAGCATGAGGATTATGCTTCACACCTCAAAAAAAGAATAGACTTTCTAGAATCTAAGGTTGCTCATTGGCACAAGAAGTTTATTGAAGCTAATGCTACAAAGGGGCATAGATATACTTTCTGTGAGATACCTAACGATGAACATGGCAGATCATTTGTGTTCAACCTTAGAAAGTATCTCAATACAGAGTCCTACGATGTACGAGTGCGAGGGCAACACGTCAAGCCTGAACTTAGAGGTACTGGTGTTTCATCTTTTGGACAGAGTATTGAGCAATCATCTCACCTTAGAATCTACATAGATAAAAAATGAAGATAGCTACATTAGAAAAACCACAAGGGAAAAATTGGCGAACTGCTCAGAGATATAGAGCAGACTTCTATCATGCCAAGTTCCCTATAAGTGGTGGCTATTTAGTCTTTGTAGTTCTAGGTAGAAAGTGGGTTCGTATAACACAAGGCGATCTTGTATCAACTGATAAGAGTACACGAAGCCATCTTCCTAGATTTAAGATGTCACTAAAAGAATGGCAACAAATGAACAAGGAGAAAGTTAATGAGTAAATCTATTTGTAAAAGCTGCAAAAAGAAATTTATTACAACAAAAATGTTTAGGTTCTACGATATGTTATATTGCTTCAAGTGTAGCATGGAGATACTAAAGAGGGGGGATTGACAAATGACTTGGATACTGTATGTTTTATTTATGTCTGATACTAGAGAAATGCAATTTATAATAGAGAAAAGATATTTCCTAACTGAACAGAAATGTCTTAGGTATTATCACAATAACAGTAGATATCTAGATAAGAAGACACATGAAAAAATTCAACAAGCATATAAAAAATATGAAATAATTCATGTTGGATGTATGCCAACAACTGCACATATGGAGATTAAATAATGTTAGTAAAAGAACTAAAAAGGTTATTATCTAAACAAAATGATAAAAACGAAGTTATATTTTATAATTTGGAAAATCATAATCTTGAACAGTACAATCTTGAATCTATTGTAGATGCAGATGGTAGATGTGAGATAACAACAACAAAAGAGGAGATAGATACATGAATGTATTAAGCTTATTTGATGGTATGTCTTGTGGGCAACTTGCCTTACATCGTGCCAATATAAAGGTAGATAACTACTATGCTTCTGAGATAGACAAGTATGCTATTCAGATAGCACAGAAGAACTTTCCTAACACAATGCAACTAGGAGATGTGCAAGACCTAGTAATACCAAACTACAGAGAGGGCAGTATTGATTTACTTGTAGGGGGTAGTCCTTGTCAAGGCTTTTCATTTGCTGGAAGGCAACTTAATTTTACTGATCCTAGAAGTAAATTATTCTTTGAGTTTGTAAAAGTTTTGGAGAAGTTAAAGCCTAAGTATTTCTTGTTAGAGAATGTGCGTATGAAAAAAGAATCAGAACATATTATTACCAAGTATCTTGGAGTAGAACCTATAGCAATCAACTCAGCACTTGTGTCAGCACAGAATCGTAACAGATTATATTGGACTAATATTCCTAATGTTACACAACCACAAGACAAGAACATTGTCCTAGCAGATATACTAGAAGACTTGCCTTTTAGTGATCCACCAAACTATCTCAAAGGTAAATGGGCAGATAGAGTGCGAGGTGATCTTGTCAAGTCTGTTGATGATCCTAAAGCACATTGTCTTACTGCTTCTATGTGGAAAGGTCAGATACCTACCTTCATCAAAAAGAAGAAGCCTATCCAAGTTGGCATGGCTACAGATATCAAAGGACATGATATTATTAAACGAGTGTACTCTGCCGAGGGTAAGTCACCTACACTTACAACTATGCAAGGTGGACACAGACAACCTAAAGTTGCCATAGGTCGTATTGTTAATCGTAGGCTAGACGAGAGTGGCACACGAAAAGATAATCAACTTCAGTTGCCCTTTACAAGACAACTTGAAGTGAGAGCAGATACAAAGTCTAACTGTCTTACTACAGTACAAAAAGATAATGTAGTAGTTAGTGAGAACTTGTATAGGAAACTTACACCATTAGAGTGTGAGAGATTACAAACCTTGCCTGACAATTACACAGAAGGTGTTTCCAATACTCAACGATACAAGATGATTGGGAATGGTTGGACAGTAGATGTCATTGCACATATATTGAAAGGAATAAAAGATGCCTAAAAAAGTTAGACCCCATTGGGAAGTTATGTCTGATGATTCATTCAACAAGACGTTAAAATTAATAATAATAATACTGTATGCCTATGCAGTATTTGAAGTAGCAAAGGAGTTATTATCATGAGTGATAAATATATTCAAGAAATTTTAAATGCATTCAAAGATGGTGTTACAGATGCTATGATACATGGCACAAGAGATGAGAAACAATCACACCATTATTATAATCAAGGTTATGACTTTGGTATAGATTTATTTTGTAAACAAGAGGAGTGGACACATGATTAAATTAATACATGATACATGGCAATCTGTCATGAACTATAAATACAATCCATTACGACACATACCTGACCTAAATACTAGGCACATGGTTATGCAAGTGTTAGCTTGGATGTGGTGTATTGCATTCTCTATGTACTTTGGTAGTATGTGGATGTTTGGAATAACTGCGATTGCCCATGTTTTTATATTGGCAGCAGTAGTGATAACAGTTGCAACATTTGAAACTGCGAAAAGAAAACCAAACTTCTTTATACAGAAGGGATATCATACACCTAGTCGTAGTCGTGCAATTTACTACAAGGGTAAAAGATTTGAATTAGATAATAATGATAAAGGGGGAGAGCATGAATAATGAAGATTTGATTTGGTTAATACTAGGTGCTAGTTCAGTAGCATTTTTATTTGGTTACTTTGGAGTAGGCTTATGAAAACAAAAGATCAAAAAAAAGAGGATGATACGATATTATTATCTTGGGAAGATTATTCAAAAAAGTATAACACATACTCAATACTTGCTTGGATAGTTTATATAATATTATTCATTCCCATGTTAATTACATGGATTATAGTAGAGTTTAGAAAGGATTAATTATGAATAGATTTATTATTGAAGAAACACCATACCTAATATCCAAGTCACTATGCGACCAACACATAGTAAAAATGCCACTAGAAGAAACACAGATGCTTTGCACAGCCTTATGGCATCATGCACCTAAGTATGCTGAGAAGAATGACTTATACAAACCTGTACATCAGAAGCATCCTTGTACATTGTGGGCAATGGAAACACAAAGTAACTATGAGTTTGCTTGGTCATTGCTTGGACATATGCTTTACGAATATAAAGAAAGATTTAACAGAGAACATGGATGTATGAAGCATTACAAAACTTTAGAGAAGGGTGTTGTGTATATACCAAAAGGTAAATTAACAAGGCATCCTCAATGTTTTAGTGGTCATGATAGACTCAAGACAGACGAGTTTTTTCCTATTGTTGCATACAGAAATTTTTATATTGTAGACAAATCTAAGTTTGCAAGGTATAACTATACAGATAAACCACAATGGATGGATGAAAATGAACTTAAAAGAGCTTAGTGAAAAGTATTATTTGTCTAGCGACTTCAATAGTTTAGCAGACAAAACTAAAGTAGATTATCAATACTGTTGTTCAAGATTATTAGACACAGAAGTTGATGGCAATTTTATGGCAGAAATGTGTCTTACCAAACTGAATGGTGCAATGGCTAGACGAGGCTATGAGGTGTGGCTCAACAGAGGTACTTTCTCAGCCAATGCTATATGTTCTGTGGCGAGAAAGATATATTCTTTTGCTATGGAGATGGGATATGTAGAAACAAATCCGTTTTCAACTTTCAAAAGAAAGGCAACGCAAGTGAGAAAGGTTGTTTGGACAAAAGAACAAGTCAAGCAGTTTCTTGATACTGCCTATTCTAAATTTAGATGGAGAAACATGGGTCTAATCGTACAAATGTCCTACGAATGGTGTCAAAGAGTTGGAGATATGCGAATGCTAGAGTTTGAAAACATAGATTTTGACAAGCAAATACTAAATTTAGAGCAATCTAAACGAAGAGCATTAGTTCATCTACCAATTAGTGATGAATTAACAGAAATGTTACAACAACAACACCAGGAATTTGGCTTTCAGAAATATGTTGCACCCTATCCTTACCCATTTAAAGGCTTATACAAGACATATTCACTTACTAGGCTGTCAAAGGTAGCTAGAGATGTAATGAATGCCTCAGAGCTTCCTAAAGAGCTACGAATAGCTGATCTAAGAAGGACTGGTACTACTGAAATGGTTGAAGCAGGTGTTCCTATGGGTCAAATTATGTCTGTTACAGGTCACGCAAATCCTAGTAGTGTGAAGCCTTATATGAAAAATACTTTAGCGTCAGCAGAAAATGCTTTGACAAAAAGAAATTTATATGGTAAAAGCATTTAACTGCCGAAGGGGAACTGATACATGAATATACAAAACATCATAGATTCTGCCCAACTAGAGGTAGGTCAAACTAAAAGAATGGACTGCCCAATCTGTAGGGGAACTAAAACATTCACCATAACAAATGCAATGGGAAAAATAATATGGAACTGTTACAAAGCATCTTGTAGAGTTTCAGGTTCAAAAACAGGAAAAGTCTCAGCAGAAACTATAGAGAGAGCCATGCTAGGAAAAACTGTCATAGACTATGACGATTTTGTTCTACCAAGTCATGTCGTTTACGGTGGTCTGAGAACACAAATAAAAAGATTCGCTTACGAGTTTGGTATACATCCTGCAAGTGTGCCTTTATATTATGACGTAAGAGAGAACAGAGTAGTTTTTCCTATTCGTAAAGATCACAAGAATGTTGATGCGATTGGTCGTTCACTAGGAATGTCTCTGCCTAAATGGAAGAGGTATGGCAAAAGTGATACACCATACACTTATGGTAATGGAGATGTCGCAGTAATTGTTGAGGACTGCATTAGTGCTACGGTCATAGGTAACAACAAAGTTCGTGGGGTAGCTTTGCTAGGCACATCGTTATCTGATGCCCACAGAGAATATCTGATGCAGTTCTCAACAATCATTGTGGCTTTAGACCCTGACGCATTGTCAAAGACACTTAGTATTGCTAGTGAGTTAAGAGCATACAAGCAGAATGTAAAAGTTCTGAAACTTATAGATGACTTAAAGTATTGCAACGAAACTGATTTTATAAACTTAAACAAACTCATAGGAGATAGATAATGGAGTTATCCTTAATAAGAAGCTTAATGGACAAAGGCTTTTATGACGAACATAAAGGTTCAAAGTGTCCAACTAGACTTTTTAGCAAAGATGTTCAAAAGATAAAGAGAACAATAGATAATGCTATGGAGTCTTACAACAGAACAGTAACACCCGAAGAGATTGAAGCGTTGTTCTTTGCACAGAATCCTTCAATCACAACTGCACAGAAAACTGCATTTAGTGGTTTGTTTGCGTCTGTCAAAAGAGAACAACCTATGGGCAAGGATATCTCACAAGAGATACTATCCAAACTCTTCAGACAAGTTATTGGCGAAGATGTAGCCAACTTAGGCTTTGAGTATGTCAACGGATCGCAGACTTCATTAGAGCCTCTTAGAAACATATTAGAAAGCTATGGAGATGATTTTACACCTAATCTAAATGTAGAGTGGGATGACATAAGCTTGGAAGGATTACTGACTAAGAATGACTTGGAGACCAAGTGGTCTTTCAATATACCTACACTTGTATCTAGATTAGAGGGAGTGAATGGTGGACATCTTATAGAGGTGGGTGCTAGACCGAATACTGGAAAGACTTCCTTTCATGCATCACTCATCGCTAGTGAGAATGGATTTGCTAGGCAAGGTGCTTTGTGCATTATCTTATGTAACGAAGAATCATCTTACAGAGTTGGGTCAAGATATCTTACTGCAGCGACTGGTATGAATATGTTTCAGATAAAAGAGAACATGGCGAAGGCACAAGAACTATACACACCCGTAAAGAATAATATTAAGATAAAAGATGCGATGAACAAAGATATGAATTGGGTAGAGAGTGTATGCAAAACTTACAAGCCTGATGTAGTAGTCCTGGATATGGGAGATAAGTTTGTATCTCATGGTAGCTTCGCAAGACAAGACGAAGCACTCAAGGCTAATGCAGTTCATGCTAGGCAGATTGCTAAAGCACATGGCTGTGCGATGTTCTATATGTCTCAACTCTCTGCAGAAGCAGAGGGTAAAGTATTACTCAACCAAGCTATGATGGAAGGCAGTCGTACAGGTAAAGCTGCAGAAGCAGATGTCATGATACTGATAGCTAAGAATCCACCCGTGGAAGGCAAAGACGAAGATGATCTACAAAGACATCTCAACGTAGTTAAGAATAAAGTTACAGGTTGGCATGGCAAGATTGTCTGCGAGTTAGACTACAAGACAGCAAGGTATCAAGCGTGAGTCAGTTTACACTATTCAAAGACTTACCTAGAGATGAAAATCCTATTGAAGATGGTGTAGTATGTATCAAGTGTGGTATCAGACAGCCTATCTCAAAGTTTTCTGTCATGAAAGCTGGAGAGATAAAAAGAACGTGTAGGTCTTGTAAGAATGGACATAGAATAATAATAGAAAAACTAAGAAGAGAAAACGAATACCCCAAAGAAGATTATAGATGTGCAATCTGTGAAAGAACACTAGAAGAACTTAGCAAGTATGGACAGATCAGACTAAAGAGTTGGGTGTTAGATCATTGCCATAAAACGAATACATTTCGTGGTTGGATATGTCATAAATGTAACACGGGTCTTGGTGGGTTCTCAGATAGTTTGACCAATTTAAAAAAAGCAGTTATATATTTAACCAAGCATAAGGAGAAGTTAGATGAAACTAACGATTGACGTAGAAAATACAGTAACTAAAAGAGATGATAAGATGCACCTTGATCCTTTTGAACCTACTAATAAGTTAGTCATGGTAGGTTGCTTAACAGATACAAGAAAAGAATATCTATACAGTATGGACACAAATGAGAATGAGTTTGTTGGTGCATTTGCAGGTGTGCAAGAGCTACTTGACCAAGCAACAATACTCATAGGTCACAACATTGTATATGACTTAATGTGGTTGTGGGAGTGCGGCTTTACTTACGAAGGACCTATATTTGACACTATGTTAGCAGAGTATGTGCTACAGAGAGGTATTAAAGAACCACTATCCTTGGAAGCTTGTGCAGAAAGATATGCATTGGCTACGCAGAAGCAAGATACTTTGAAGGAATACTTCGCAAAAGGTTATGGGGTAGACGAGATACCTAGAGAAGAACTATCACAGTATCTCTCTGCAGACCTCAAGGCTACACAAGAACTATCAGATAGGCAGTACAAAAGGCTAAATAGCCAAAATGATGGTGGTCTTTTAGATGTAGTGATATTCACTAATCGTGTAGCATTCTGTCTTGCCAAGATATACAAAAGAGGATTCCAAGTAGATCAAGAAGCACTTAACAAGGTACGAGAAGAGTTTAACAAAGAGAAGTCTGATATAGAAACAAGACTACAAGAACAAGTAAGAGAGTTGATGGGAGACACACCAATCAATCTTAATAGTCCAGAGCAAATGTCTTGGATAATCTATAGCAGAAAACCCAAAGATAAAGCTATGTGGACAAATCACTTTACAAGACACATGAAAGATCACGAGTACAGACAGACTGTAAAGAACAATACAGAGGTTCTCTATAGGACAAGAGCAGAACAATGTCACGTCTGCAAGGGTGTTGGTACTATTAGAAAGATAAAGAAGGATGGTAAACCTTATGCTAACCCAAGTAGATGTGTTAACTGTGATGGACATGGATATCTATTCATACCAACTGAAAGAATAGCTGGACTCAAGTTTACTGCACCTACATCTAAATGGGTGAGTGCAAATGGATTTACTGTCAATAAAGGTAATCTATCTATATTGCAGAATACTGCGAAGTCCAAAGGTATGGATAGTGCTTACAAGTTTCTTGCAGATATACAGAGACTATCTGCGTTAGATACCTACTTGTCTTCCTTCGTAGAGGGCATACAGACATATACAAAGCCTGATGGTAAGCTTCATGTTAGATTACTACAACATAGAACTGCGACAGGAAGATTTAGTGGGGCAGACCCTAATATGCAGAATATGCCTAGAGGGGGAACTTTCCCAGTAAAGAAAGTATTTGTATCAAGATGGGAAGGTGGCAAGATATTAGAAGCAGATTTTGCTCAGTTAGAATTTAGAACTGCAGCTTTTCTGTCACAAGATAAAACAGCAATGAAGGAGATAGAAGATGGATTTGATGTGCATAGTTATACTGCTAGTGTTATTAGTGATGCTGGTGAGCCTACTACTCGCCAAGAAGCTAAAGCTCATACGTTTGCACCGTTATATGGAGCAACAGGCTTTGGAAGATCGGCTGCTCAAGCTACATATTATAAACACTTCACGGAAAAGTACAAAGAGGTTGGGGTATGGCATACCAGATTGGCTAAAGAAGTTTTAAATACAAATAAACTACGAATACCAACAGGTAGAGAGTTTGCTTTTCCTGACGTTGAAAGGTATGGGAGTGGTAAGATTTCACACTTTACACAAGTTAAAAACTATCCTGTACAATCACTAGCTACAGCAGATATCGTACCTTGTGTATTACTTGAGATTGAGAATAAACTAGGGCAACTTAAATCTTGTATAGTGAATAGTGTACACGATAGTATTGTTATTGATGTACACCCATTAGAGGAGCAAAGAGTATTAACTTTAATAAAAAGTGTTGACAACAACTTGAAAGATTTGATTCAATCACAATTTAATATAGAGTTTAATGTTCCGTTAAAATTAGATGTTAAGTTAGGCGATAATTGGCTTGACACAAAAGACGTAGTATGATAAAACTAAAAGACTTAAATAAGGAGACAAACTATCATGAATAATATAGTAAGTATAAATACAGATAACTATTCTGCTATGGCTAAAGCTATGGGTTTAGAGCAAGAGAGTTCCAAATCATCTAGCACTTTAGCTAGACTAAAAGTTAGCACTCAAGCAATTATGGGTGAAAAGGAAGTAGGTGGAACTATGGAGACTGTTCAAAAAGTTGCTCCAGGATCATTTTATCTTGAGCTTCCCGAAGAAAATGACGCTATGTACTACGGAAAGAATGTGGTCATGAGACCTTTTATGCAAAGATTCTTTCTAAGAAAGTGGGTTAATCCGTCTGAAGGCAAGAAAGGATACTATGTCAAGACGCTGATGGCAGACAATCTCAACATTGATCTGAAAGATAATGGTGGAAGTTTTAATTGTGGTAGACCTACAGGATATATTAAAGATTTTAAAAGTTTAGATAAGGATATGCAAGAGTCTATTAAAGCTGTAAGTAGAATAAGAAGTGTTTTTGGTACTGTAAGTTTTAATACAGTAATAAATGCAGATGGTTCTGATTCAGACAAGATTATTAAAGATGTCCCTTTTATATGGGAGATAAGTGGTTCAACTGCTTTCAAAGAAGTAGGAGAAGTTTTTAAATCACTATCAAGCATGAAAAGATTACCTGTTCAGCATGATGCTAAAATAAGCTTAGACAAAAGAGCAACAGCAGCAGGTGGATCATTTTTCGTACCTAAAATTGATATTAACTTCAAGAACGTGCTGAAGGTAGAGGAAAAAGATCAAGAAACATTTGCTAACTTTATAGCTTGGATTGAAAATTTTAATGGGTATATATCATCAGCTTGGGATGAAAAGAATCGTAACAAAGTATCAGAAGAAGATATGAAAGTTGTTGACGAGTTCATTGAAGTTGATGACGATGCCGAGAAGTAATAACCCTTTCAAGGTACATAATATAAATTATCTTTCGCCTAGTAGTATTAACACATATATTAATGATACTCCTATGTGGATAGCTAGATATTTATTTGGTGCTAAATCATCAAGTGGTCCGAGTGCTATACGAGGGATAGCTGAAGAGTTTGTACTTGCAAACAAATATGAAAAGGGATCATTTGACTTTGATCTTTTAAACTTTAAATTCATGTCTTTGTGTGCCGAATCTAATATAGACATAGGGGATGTAAAGACAATTAAAGAACAGAAAGTTCTCAAAGATTATGGAAACATAATAGATAAACATTTTAGTTACAAAGAACTAGAAGATTATCAAGAAAAGGTAGAAGTACAAATTGACGATCTACCTATACCTATTATAGGTTATATTGACTTTAGATTTAAAGATACTATAGTTGATCTCAAGACAACGAGTAGAATGCCTTCTAAACCTACTGAAGCACAGAATAGACAGATGGCATTATATTCTATGGCTTACCCTAAAAAGAAAGTAGAACTCTTCTTTGCTAGTCCAAAAGACTACAAGAAGTTTCCTCTAAAGAATCTTTCTGCTTACAAGAAGCAACTACAAAAAGTAGCTTTTAGTATTCAGAAGTTTTTGTCTATCAGTGATGATAAGCATGAGTTAGCTTCTTTAGTTTACCCTAACTATGACTCATGGATGTGGTCAAGTGACATGAAAGAAGAAGCTAAAAAAATATGGAGTGTAAAATAATGGCAGATAAAAAGATAGAAGATTTGCAAAAAGACATTGAAACTATGGAAAAAGAATTAGCTGAAGCTAAGAAGACTCTTCGTGAAATGAAAACAAAAGGCTTACGTGAAGCAATGGAAGCTAAAAAACTAGCAGACGAAGCTGTAAGAGAAGAGATGAAAGCACTTGGCTATGACTATAGTAGATCAGAGTATGAGTTCAATCCTTTTGCAGGATGGAGAAGAATACTTTAGTGTCTCCTCATAGGGCATATCGTGTAGCATTGAAGAATGGATATAGGAGTGGTTTAGAACATAAACTATCCATTTATCTAAAAGAATTAAAGTATAAATTTACTTATGAATCTTTAAAGATAGAGTGGCAAGATTTAGCTTATCGCACCTATACTCCAGACTTCATACTTAAAAATGGAATTATAATAGAAACAAAAGGCAGATTCATAGCTTCCGATAGAAGAAAACATCTAGCTATAAAGAAGCAACATCCGTCTTTAGATATTAGATTTGTGTTTGAGAACAGCAGAAACAAACTTAGAAAAGGTGCTAAATCAACATACGCACAGTGGTGTCTGAAACATGATTTTCGTTACTATGATAGAATTATACCTGAAGATTGGTTGAAAGAAAAAGGCATGAATAAACATCCCAAGTTTATTAAATACACAGGAATCAAAATAAAATAGGAGAAGCATATGACAGACAAACTACAAGAACCTGGAAGAGACGATTTTCTTCTTGTGATTAAACCTCACGTAAACGAAGACAATAAATGGACAGGAGAGGTATCAGTAAATATTGTTACCTCAGAAAATAATAAACTAGATGATGAAGATTATTTTTCTATGATGGACTTTACTAGACTTATAGGTGCGTCTATACCTGTTATGGAAGTTAATCCTAGGTATAGAGCTTTACTTGAGAAACAAGCAGACAAATATATGCCTCTAAAAAAAGAAGAAAATATGTTGAAAGTTTCAGATGTGCGTGATAATGTTATAGAAGTTAATTTTAGGAAAGAGTAATATATGGGACAGTATGCACAAGATATAAAAAAAGTATATAGAAGTATAGGCGATAAGGCTAGACAACAAGCACAAGAACAATCAGATCATAAACAAACTTTGGACATGGTTAATAGTCCACCTCACTATAATAATTCGGGCATTGAATGCATAGAGGCTATCAAGGCTATGTTAGGTAGTGGTTTTAAGTATTACTTGCAAGGTAATATTTTAAAATATTTATGGAGGTACGAGTATAAAGATGGTGTACAAGACTTAAAAAAAGCACAATGGTATCTCAGTGAGCTCGTAGATAACGTTGAGGAAAATGATACAACTTAAAGTTTGGTTTACAATTATTGTAGACGAAGAAGAATACCCAGTACCTGCTGATGGCAAGGTTGAAATAGAAATAGAAGATTATATGCAAAACATATTTCACGATATAGAAGGCTTGAAACTAAAAAATATAAAGATTATTAGGAGTGACAGATGAATAATTATTTACCAACAGATTATCAAAATTTTATTGCGTTATCTCGTTACGCAAGATGGAAAGATGACGAACAAAGAAGAGAAACTTGGTTAGAAACTGTAGACAGATATTTTGACTACATGGAAAATCACCTAAACAAAAAACATAATTATACTTTAACTAAAGCATTAAAACAAAAGCTTACAGATAGTATAATTTCACTAGGTATAATGCCTAGTATGAGAGCATTAATGACTGCAGGAGTTGCTCTAGATAGATGCCATGTAGCAGGTTACAACTGTAGCTATATACCTGTAGATAGTCCACGTTCATTTGACGAGTGTATGTATATACTTATGTGTGGTACGGGTGTAGGATTCTCTGTTGAAAGAGAGAACGTGGATAAGTTACCTACAGTCAACGAACATTTTGAGAAAAGCACAACAGTCATAACTGTTGCAGATAGTAGACCTGGATGGGCAAGAGCTTTGCGTGAACTTATTGCTATGTTATACGTGGGTCAGATACCCTCTTTAGATGTATCTCAAGTTAGACCTGCAGGTGCTAGGCTCAAGACGTTTGGTGGTAGAGCATCAGGTCCTCAACCTTTAGTTGATCTTTACAACTTTTGTGTAGCTATCTTCAAGAAAGCTGCAGGCAGAAGATTATATCCTATTGAGTGTCACGATATTATGTGTAAGATAGGAGAAGTTGTGGTTGTAGGTGGTGTTAGACGTTCTGCATTAATTAGTTTGTCTAATCTTAACGATGACCAAATGAGACACGCAAAGTCAGGATCATGGTGGGAGAATGAGGGACACAGAGCATTAGCTAATAACTCTGTGGCATATAAAGGTAAACCTGATATGGGAACGTTCATGAGAGAGTGGTTAGCCTTGTATGAATCTAAATCAGGTGAACGTGGTATATTTAATCGTAAGTCTGCTATCAAAAAGGTAGAGGAAAACGGAAGACGTAAATCCGACTATGCTTTTGGTTGTAATCCTTGTAGTGAGATTATATTAAGACCATATCAGTTTTGTAATCTTACAGAGGTTGTTTGCCGAGAAGCAGATCATCTAGACATTCTAAAAGAAAAAGTTAGACTATCTACTATCCTTGGAACTTTTCAATCTACACTTACAGATTTTAAATATCTTAGGAAAGTATGGAAAGAGAATACAGAAGAAGAAAGACTATTAGGTGTATCGCTTACAGGTATATTGGATTGTTATTTACTAAATAATGGAACTAAAGAATCTGTACAAAGAATGTTGATGGAGCTAAGAGAAGTAGCCGTTGAGACAAACAGAAAGTTCTCAAAGGATTTAGGTATACCACAGTCTACTGCAATCACTTGTGTTAAACCATCAGGAACTGTATCACAGTTAGTTGATAGTGCTAGTGGTATTCACGCTAGACACAACGACTTCTACATTAGAACTGTGCGAGGAGATAACAAAGACCCACTTACTCAGTTCATGAAAGAAGCAGGTATACCTATAGAACCTGATATCACAAAGCCTGATAGTGTCTCTGTATTTAGTTTTCCTATGAAGTCTCCTATAGGTGCTATTACAAGAACAGACATGACTGCAATAGAACAGTTAGACTATTGGCTTATGTTTCAGAGACATTGGTGTGAACACAAACCCTCTGTTACTGTTTCTGTAAAAGAGAGTGAGTGGATGGAAGTAGGTGCTTGGGTCTTTCAAAACTTTGATGAGGTTTCTGGAATATCTTTCTTACCTTTTAGTGAGCATACTTATAAACAAGCACCCTATCAAGATATAGACGAAAAAGAGTACGAAGAGTTGACAAAAAAGATGCCAACTGCTATAGATTGGAGTAAGCTTCAAGACTTTGAAAAAGAAGACACAACAACAGGCACAAAAGATTTAGCTTGTGTAGCAGGGTCTTGTGAAATTGTTGACATTGAAGGGAGATAAGTATGAGAGATTTAATGTTAAATGCACTAAAATCCTACTATGTAGGAAATATAAATAGACATATAGCTAACGTAGAAGTTTATTTAAGAATGACTGTTGGTATTGGAGAACATTCAGACATACAAGAAACTATTGACAAAGAGATAGAAAAGATTGCTCAGTTTGATGATAGGTTAGCTATGGTTCAAAAATACTTTGAAAGAAAAGAAGATGTCAAAAAAGAAGAAACGAAATCCAAATCTAAGTAAGTACGATGCACCTTTACGGATTCAGTTTGACAGAGGTGTAAATGCTTTTAGAGGTAAGCAATACATTAAAAATGTTAAAGGACATAAAGTAATAGCTACAGAAAGTCCTTATCATTTGAACACGATGCAACATAGAGAGTGGCAAAGAGGATATAACTATGCTTACTTTAAACAGTTGGAAAAGGTAAAAAATGAAACTAGAAGAGGAAGCTAAAAAATACATGGAAGAGAAGAATAAAACTCTTCCTAAAAAGCTAGAAGAAATAGTAGAAAACGTAAAGCTTTTGCATGGCTTAACCGAAGTAGTTTTAAAAAAGTTAAAGGAGTTAAATGCAAAAAATAACTCCAACGCATGACCTGTCTTGGTATCTAAAATGGACAGGTTCAATGTTCATCATGTCAGGGATAGTGTGTAGAGCAGTAGGAGTTTTCCCCTTTTATGACCTCTGTTCTTCATTCATAGGCACGGGACTGTTGGCTGGTATGGCTTATCTTTGGCATGATAGAGCATTACTCATGGTTAATGGGGTAGCTTGTGCTGCTCTAGCCATGGGTATTCTCAGACACATATCTTCTACTTAATTATCTTTACCTACATCCTTTGGTAGTGGTTGTTGGTTCTTGTATGTCTTTGACATATGTTTAGGTAAATATTCCCAATAAGGTGTTTCTCTTCTTCTTTTAAAATAGTTTAGTTTAGCTTTCTTAAATAACTCAACTCCATGACTATCTAAAACCATCGCCTTACCATAAGCACTAGCTGCTTGTTTAACTTGATTTATCATTTGTTTTTTCTCGTATGGTAAAGCTTTTTTGTAAGCCTCTGTTTGGATTAACTCCAAGCCATACTGATGAAATTGAGCACCTGTATATCCCTCTAACATGGAATACTGCTCTAAATCTAGCTCAACCCTAGTGCCATCAAATCCTTCAATAGACATTTTTCTAGAGGGTCTACTATGGGCATATTCCATTTTAATTAGTTCTTTTGCAAAAGGATCATCTTTAATAGAGTATTCTCTTGTAATACTTGTGACTACTTCTAAGACATCGTTTGGTAGACCCCTATCTCCATACTGCTCTATATACATTAATCTACCAAACATATCACGTCTTATGGGTAGATCGTTTCTTAAAAAAGGTATAGAGTCTTTAATAACGTCTAAAGCTGTGTAGGTGTCTCTGATAAATGGGTCACTAGTTCTACCATACATTCTTAAAACATTTGGTGTAGAAGCACGAGCAGCCTGCATTGAAAATTTATTTAGAGCATACTCATAGGTATTAGTTCCCCCTTCTGCAGCTTTTGCAAACTGCTCTATGTCTTTAGACAACTGAGCAATCCCTGTTAACATTGCTTTATCAGCTATGTTTGCCCATGCAGATGCTACTGTCATAGAAACTGCAGTTGACAGATACTTTTCCATATCAGCATATTTGTCTGTATCTTTTATAGCACCCATTCTTCTATATATCTCATATATGTCTGCACCAAATCCTATTGGTGTAGCAAATGGATCAAAGCGATTAAAGCTATATGTTTTATCCCCTATTCTTACTGCTTTATCTTGAAAGCCTAGACCTTGAGTTTTTACCATATCTTGTTTATAACCATCAGTTGTTCCTGTGATTACACCTTGAGAAGCTAATATAGTTCCTCCTGCTATGACACCACTTCCAGCAACTATTCTTCCTATAGCCTCATCAGCTTCTGCACCACCTTTTGCTATAGCTCTAAGTATTGCAGGATTACCTAAAGCAAAGAATGAATTAGTTAAAGAGTATCCTGCTAAGTTAAGAGGAGTTCTTACAAACGGTAAATAAGTAGCTGTTATGTTTCCTATCACAGGAACTCTTTTTATTTTAGCTACACTTGAAGCTATCTTGTTATCTTTTGTAAAAGTAATTCTTGCCGCATCTTCAAGAGCCGCTTTTTCTAGTTGAGCTGGAGTATCATTTATTATTTTACTTACAAACTCTCCATGCTTTCTAGTTCCCGGAATCAATCCTTCTTTAGCAGCACCTCTATAAGCTTGTTGATATACAAAGGCTGATTTACCCATTGTCTTAAACAACGCATCAGTGGCTAACAATATCTTTCCAGGAAACCTAACCACACCACCTACTATTCGTCTACCTATACCAGCTCCTGCTTGAGCAGAACCTACCCCTACTATTTCTTCGTACTCACTTCTACTCATCCTTTTTAATTCAGGTGGTAAATCGCCATCTTTTAGAACTTTAATAAAGTTTTTTCCTGCTTCAAGCATAGAGTGTGCAGTTCCCATAGTTCTACCAGCGACCTCACTAAAGTAAACTCTATCTTTTGGAGCTTTAAGAAAAGGAGAACGAATAGCACCCACTACTGCAGCAGTAGGTGTTGCTACAAGTGTTTCATATAGCTGTGTAAATGCGTTACCGACAGTATTCACAAGATACGTACTAGGAGATGATAGGTAGTTAAAATATATTAACTGATTCAATTTATCTGTATTTGTATCAGTAAACTTATCTTTCATAAGTTTGTTTAGTGCTTCATCAGTATTGTTAGCTAAATCATTAGCTGCTTTGCTGATTTTAGCTATGTCTCCACCCAATACTGCAGCAGTAAGTTCACTTATCTGTTTATTTCTTAAACTACTATTACTACCTACGGGGATGTTAAATGCTTGTAATGTTCTACCCGCGTTAGCTTGTAACCCTAAAACTTTTTCTTGTATAGCTCTATGTCTTAGCACAGCTTTTGATAATTGTCCTTGTGCTTGTGCTCCACCTTTACCTGAGTCAACTAATATCGCTAATGATTTTACTTTATCAGCAGAGGCTATGAATAGTTGTCTTGTCGCAGTTACTAATTCTGGAGAACTAGGTTTTTCACCTAGCTGTTTAAAAAACGCTTCAAAATTCTCTTCTGTTAGACCTAACCTTTTAGCTCTCTCTTTAGTTTTTTTATTACTTGCTCTACTACCTACAGCTTTTCCAAATTGTATTTTATTCTGCTTACTTATATTTTTGACCATATCACCTACACCATCATTTACAGTTTCAAATAAGTCATCTCCTTCGTTATTCTTAAATTTAATTTCTAGGTTTACCTCTGGTCTTATTTTTCCACTTGGGTCTCTATAAACAGAATCTATTTTTGCCGCATCAAATATAGGATTAGGCAATAGTGCTTTAGAGTTTCCTGTTTTTTCTAATAAATCTACAGTCTCATCAGATGCTTTCTTTGCGTTTATAGCCTCTTCTGCGGCATCAACTGTGTCTTTACTGAGTGCTTTTCTAACAGGGTCTTTTGAACCTTTGAATAGAAGTTTAGCTGCCCTTACACCTATCTCTATAGGAAAGGCTACAACAGCGTCTTCTATAGCCATCTTCAATCTAGACTGTGCCTCTGTATCTTTTGGGTTGGATTTTAGTTGATCTATGGCATCGCCAACACCTGGAACTTCAGTCAGTTCAGGTATCTGTGCCAATATATCAGATAGTCTACCTTCATCTCCTGCAGATACAAGCTGTGATCCAACAACTGAATCAGCAACGTTAACAGCAAACTTAGCACCTTTTGATTTTGGGTCTTTTATCCTTAAACCTTTGGTACGTATACCTCTAGCTAAAAATGTACCCGCAATAAAACGTGTCAAGTCACGACCAATTTGACCTGCTATAGTTTCATTTTTATCTACTTCGGGGAGCATGAAAGGATCATCAGAAGTTTCTATTTCTATTTCTTCTTCTGTCTTTCTTTTTATGGTTGGAACTCCATCACTGAAATCAACACCATAAGGTATTTTTTTAGTGAAGTAGTCTGTTATTGTATCTTCTAAGTTAAGAACACCTTGTGCGGCATCTCTGATACCACCAACTAATGCCCTTTTAGTTTCTCCTAAGAATGTAGGACCTTCTTCTTTTTCTAAATCTTTTTCTTCATAATAAGCTATAGATTCGTTTAGTTTTATATTATCATTCATCTTATCAATCGGATTACGATTAGATGAATATTTATCTATCTGTAAACTCTCACGAAGTTCGTCTTTTAAAGTCCTAGTAGTGCTTTCTTTTAGCTCTTGTTTGAGGCTACTCATTTGTACCTCACTTAATCGTCTAAAACATCTATTATAGAATCTGCGTAATTATTTCCCATAATAGACCTTATACTATTTAACTTTTTCTTTAATTCTTCTTTAGCGTCTTGGTCTCCATCAACTTCTGCTTTCTTGTATAGATTTTTTAATTCTTGTATGTTTTGAGGCAATGTAGCACCACCTGATCCAGAGCTTCCACTAGGGAAACCAAAACCTAAAATATTTGGTATTTTTCCACCCGCCTTAATGTTTATTATTATTTTATCTTTTTCAATTTGTGGTATATCAAGACGATCTATAGCAGCTAAAACTCTTTTATCTATGGTATCCCCACTAGATGAAGCTAGTAATTTTTTCACATCTGTTGGCACTGAACCCGGAGTTACAGCTATGTCATCTCTAGTAGCTGTTGCTTTAGTCATACCACCCACTCTTGTATCAATTCCACTTTTTATTCTAGTGCTTATGTCTTGCCCTAATCCCAATGCAGACAACAAACTACCTTGTGGCTGAGATACTTTTAAATTACCCACATCAAATTTAGGGGTTTTTACTAGTTTATTTACTATATCTTGAACTGTTATGCCACTCTCTTCTGAGTATTTAGTTGTTCCATCCCATAATTTATTTGGATCACCTCTATAATCTTCATCTAATGCTAATTTAGCCAACTCATTAGTTAATCCCGCTTTCACTATTGAAGCAGCTTTTGGTAAACTAAAGTTTAGTCCAACTAAAGTATCTATCTCATCTCTAATAGCTTTTTTTTCTTTTTTTATTTCTTCTTCATTTTCAAGGTATTTGTTAAGTCCTATCTTTACAGTATCATCAACTAATTTATTAGTTCTTTCAACATCTTTATCAATAGCCTCTCCTACGGATTCAGCAAATCCTTGTACAAATCCACCCCAAAAACTCATGATGCTCTCCTAGACATTAAACCCATAGGCTCTTCTTCAGCCTCAACAGTCTCTTCCTCCATCATTTCTTCTTCGTTTTCATCTAAACTT
>VTLG01013150.1_pt1 | contig 23079 bp, 26 predicted proteins | sample 4694571 | NCBI WGS metagenome assembly VTLG01 (sample SAMN12604809, study PRJNA352737) | marine metagenome | biome: ENVO:00000447; feature: ENVO:00000209|ENVO:00000569|ENVO:01000036; material: ENVO:00002151; isolation source: viral sequences binned using virsorter ...
AGCTATTGGTCCGCTGACTATAAGCTCATCAACTACAATTACCGTCAACGGTAATCTGACAATACTGTGAGGCGCGGATGGCTTCGATACTGAATGTAGATAAGATTAGGGCGGCGGGTTCGACAACAGATGGGCTTACCATTAATAGCAATGGTGTTGTTTCTACGCCAGCAAGGCCAGCATTTTATGCTTATGGTGACGATGGTTGGGCAGGGCTTGCCGCAATCAATACTTATTACATAGGTGGTTTTGACCACACTGAATTTAATATTGGCAGTCATTATAATACAAGCACTAAACTTTTTACCGTGCCTGTAAATGGTGTTTATCTGTTTAGGTCGCAAGTTTACTTTAACGACAGTGGCAACCCGCAAGTGCAGATTGCTTTTCGACAAACAAGTAGCGGCTCTACTACCACTATAGCTTTTACGAGCCAACAGCAAGCTGGAGACGGAACTATTGGTATAACAAGAATTTATAATGCAGTGGCTGGTCAACAAATCGGTGCTTATGTTTACAAGTCCGCTCTTACTGCAAACACTGATTATTACTTAGGTATAAATCATTCTTATTTTTCTGGCGCACTTTTGGGATAAATTATGTCAACATTATTTGTAGATACAATAAATGAGAAGACCACAAACAACGGGGTGGAGATTCCGGGTCATGTGTTGCAGGTGCAACAAACAGTTTTTAAAGACACTTTCTCAAGTTCCATTGGTCCTAGTTTTGTGGAAGTTACAGGGTTGAGGTGTAATATCACACCTAAGTCAACTAGTAGTAAAATTTTAATAAGGTTTTCATTATGTTTAACGTCACAATACTGGCAAGTAAGGGGAAGAATTTTAAGAGATGGTAGCCCTCTTGACGATGCGTTAGGAAACCAACGCGGTTCCAACAGAATACGAGTTTCTTATAATTATATTAAATACGGTAATGGTTCAACAACCTTGGGCTATGATATGTCGGGATATCCAGTTGAACATTTAGACTCCCCTAATACAACTAGTGCTATTCAATACAGTATAGACATTGGCGGTTATAACACAAGTTATGCTGTCTATGTTAATAGAAACCATAGCGATACTGACCAGTCCGAATACATAGGAAGCCCCATTTCAACGGTCACTTTAACGGAGATTGGAGGATGACCAGCATACTAAAAGTTTCCGAAGTCCAAGACCCAACGAACTCTAACAGTGCGCTAACCGTTGATAGCAATGGTCGCATACTTACGCCAGCAAGACCAGCGTTTTCATGTAGACCAAATGGGGCTATAAGCGTTTCAGCAAGCGGTTGGAAAACAACCGTTTTTACCACTGTTGATTTTGATATAGGAAGCAACTTAAATGCTGGTGGATATTTTGTTTGTCCCGTTACAGGGATTTACCAGTTTAATCTTCACATGCGTTTTGATGGTGTTGGTTCAGGTTACATAGTTATGTGTTTAGGGTCAGAGATTAGTGGCACTAGTACTCCAACATCGCACACTGAATTATACTATAACAGCTATGTTATGAATGGCTCACCAAATAGCACTTATGATTCTTTAGCTACTTCTTTGACAATCCAACTAACTGCTAACACTAATGTCATGCCGTGGCACATTAGTTCGGACACTTCTTATACAGTATCGGCAGCATCAAATTTTAGCGGCTTTTTGGTGGGGTAAATTATGGCAACGGTATCAGAAGCAATTCAAGCATTAGACTCAAGCTGTCAGTTCGTACTGCACGGTGAGCCTACAGATGCTATTAGTTTTAACAATAGTTTTCGCCTTGTAACAGGCGTAGACGCTAATGATTTAGCCATTCTATCCGATGATCCAGATGATTGGGAAAAGGCAGGAATAACATGGGGCACAGTAAAAACAAAGTTAATTGAACTCAACGAACTAGAGCCAATGAAGCTGCTGCGCGAAGAGCGCAACCGCCGTATCGCTGAGACAGACTGGTGGGCATCGTCTGACCTTACTATGTCCGCAGAACGCACAGCCTATCGTCAAGCACTGCGAGATATAACTAAAACATACTCATCACTTGACGATGTGGTATGGCCTGATAAACCGGAGTAGCACATGAGTAGAGCAAGAAATCTCGCAAGTTCAATTAGCGCACAAAGAACGGCTGTTGGAAGGACTGGCAATGTTACTTTGGATTTAAGCGGTAGCTTTGATTACTTTGACGCTGAGACTTTAACTGGGGCCACTACCGTTACTTTTGGAACGCCGTCTACCCCAAACAAAAGATTTATTTACACCTTTATACCAAGCTACGACACCAGTGCGTCTTCAGTAGATGATACAGACACTTGGGTTATCGATGGGACTGACTATAATAATAATATGGAAACTGCTGGTATATGCAGACTTTTTAGCAATGACGGTCTTAGGTACTATACATCGACTTACAGTGGCGACCAAATAAATGAATTTATATTAAATGCCCCATTTGAACTTGATAATGCAACTTGGAATCATAGAATTTATTTGAATAATGAAAGTTCAAGTAACTATGGCCCAGTTATCAAGCAGTCTTTTAATACCTCTTTGGCACTCCCTGAGTGTATGCGATTCAATAATGATGGGACAAAGCTATTTGTAATGGGTCGTAATAGTGATGCAGTAAAAGAGTTTCATCTGTCTACTGCTTTTGACCTGACTACTATTTCATACGACTCTAGCTTTTCTGTTGGGTCTAACGAAACAAACCCATATAATTTTAGCTTTAGTGCTGATGGCACAAGAATGCAAGTGTCTGGCTCTACTGGGGACGGGGTTGACCAATATCTCTTATCAACTGGCTTTGATGTATCAACTGCTTCATTCGTAAGGTTTGATGCAACAACCGCCTTGGTTGACGCAAGTTCTGTTGCAAGCTATGCGGGGTTTATGCTTTGGAATGCTGACGGAACAAAAATGTTCTACGGCCCCGCAAATAGCGCAACTAATTGCGTATACACACTAACCCCCGCCAGCCCTTACCTTCTTCACTCCAATACGACAGTTGACTCAAATAAGATATTTAGATTTGGTGTCAATGGAAGTTCTACAGGGGCATACAATGTGTGGACACATATGCCTACACTAGACAGAATATATTGGTCTGACCAAATGATGATTATTGAACGTGGTACAAGGTATATACCAACCTTCGCTACAGCCTTTAGCGGTGCTACTAAATTCTTCACAAGGGGCTATAGACATTTTTTAGAATTTGAAACACACGACAGTGGTTCAAGTTATCAGCTTATAAACCACACCAAGACTAACATACAATGAGTTGAGTTCAGATGTTTGGCGTTCAAGCAATATCAGAAAACCCGCTTGCTACTCAAGGCATTGTGCTTTTTGGGTCTAAATCGCTTGACGCAAATTTTACACAGTCAACAGACTTATCCGCTACACTTAACGGCAGTATGTCCGTTGATGCCTTTTTCTCAAAAATATCCGCAGCAGCGGGTACACTTATCGCTGAAATAGAAATTACGTCCGATTTTACACAGACTACACAAGGGCTGCGCTTTGCTACTGGCGTGGCTGATTTAGACTTTCAGTTTGACCAGACAACAGCGGCTAATTTCACAGCTTCTGGTGACGCATCAGTTGATGCCAACTTCACACAAACAAGCACAGCAATCAAAGTAGCTTCTGGCGTAGCTCAAGTAGACTTTAACTTCACACAAACATCCGCTGCCATAGCTATACTTTACTTGCTTAGTGATCAAGACGCTCAGTTTGACTTTGACCCACTGGGCGGTTTGATATTAGATACTGGACTGAGTATGGACGCTCAGTTTGACATTACGCAGGCTTTGGGTGGGTTTTTGCGCTTTGCCTCTCAGTCAATGGACAGTGTGTTTATTATGACAGCAGATGGTGCTATACTCTGGGTAAAGATTGACGCGGGCGGCACACCAGAAAGCTGGACACAAGTCACGCACACAGGCGATAGCTGGACGGAGATAAACGCAGGCACATCGTCTGAAACATGGACAAACAAGGTGGTATAAATGGCAAGCACGTTTACAACAAACTCAGGCATTGAAAAGCCAGGATCTGGTGAGCAAGCTGGAGCCTGGGGTACAACAGTCAATACAAACTTTGACATCATTGACCGCGTGTTAAACGGTGTTAACACTCTTACTTTAACAGGCACAACCACGACATTAACCACAACGGATGGTCAGCTTTCTGACGGACACTACAAAGTTTTAGTGTTGTCTGGTTCGCCTTCAGGCACAAATACAGTCACCATAACACCTAACGATCAGTCAAAGCTGTATCTTGTAAATAACACCACGTCACAGTCTGTTGTGTTCACACAAGGTTCTGGCGGCAACGTCACTATTTTAGCAGGAGCATCCGCTTGGATTTATGGAGATGGTGCGGGTTCTGGCGCACAGGTTCGTGTGTTACCTTCCGATGTTGTGGGGGACACGACTCCGCAGCTTGGAGGAGATTTAGATGTTAATGGCAACTCTATTGTATCTACAAGCAACGCTAATATTAACATAACACCAAACGGTACAGGCAGTGTTGTTACGCCAAAGCTACAGGCAACAACATCTCTTATAGCTGCTAATTTAACATATCCTACGGCTGACGGCACGAATGGTCAGTATTTACAAACAAACGGTTCAGGCACATTAAGTTTTTCTACTGTACCCATTAGTGGTAGTACCTTTACACTGGGTGATTGGACATTAAGTGTTGTTAGCAATGAGTTGGTGTTTAGTTATACATCTGGCGGAACAACAACAGCAGTAGCTAAAATTGGAACTAATGGTCAAATTACCTCTGCAAACGATGTAACTGCATTTGGAACTATATAATTATGCCTATTCCTGCTTCTGGCGCAATAAATATGTCTGATATTAGAACTGTCTTTGGTGGGGGTGCTCCTGATGGCCTGTCTGAATATTATAAAGGCGGGGGTCTTGTCACAGATAACGCAACCACTAGTAGCGTACCCACAAGCGGGGCTATAAGTTTTAGTGATTTTAGAAGCAGTTCAGGCAGTAGCAATAGAAACATAGCATTTAAAATGAGGTATGATCCTGGTGCTACGTTTTCTGGAGTAGGTTTGCAGGCGAGTGATTCGGTAACTGCTACCCCATATAGCTATAGTGTTACTGTCTCTAGTAGTAATCCATATTATTATCAACCAGTGTTTCGAGCAGGTACAGGTTATGTTACGTCTTTAAGTTTTTCTGTTACACAAAATGAAGATGTTGCGTACAACGCTCCTCATGTAATTTTGTACGGTGGCACAGATAGCTCAAGCGTGACAGATGAGGTTTATAAATGGCTTGCATACAACAATGGGGATACCGGAGGTGGGTTAAGTCATGTTCTTACTTTTAATGCCGATGGAAGTATTAGTGGCATAACCTCTTCAACAATTATTTTTGGGGTTACAAATTTATATTATTCGGCTGTAAACTCAAACCACAGATGGTATAGATTTGCCGCAAAATCACCTACAAGTATTGGCAAGCAAGGCAATATGATTGACTTATCAAGTTTAACTTCAATAGCGCAACCTACATAGGTGGCACATGCCGTTAACGAAATTACAATTTAAACCAGGCATCAACAGAGAGGTCACTTCGTATTCTAACGAAGGTGGATGGCGCGATTGTGACAAAATTAGATTTCGGTTTGGCTATCCTGAAAAAATGGGTGGTTGGCAAAAGTTTACTGAAGTAACCTATGACGGAACTGTTCGCGCTTTGCATAATTGGATAGCCCTTGATGGTTCTGACTTTTTAGGGCTAGGCTCTCATTTAAAGTATTATATTGAAGAAGGTCAAACACTTAATAACATAACACCAATTCGCTCTACAACGTCAGCAGGTGACGTTACTTTTGCGGCAACAAACGGCTCTGCGACTATTACTGTTACAGATGTAGGGCATGGTGCCTTTCAGTTTGACTTTGTAACCTTTTCTGGTGCGGCAAGTCTTGGCGGTGTAATCACTGCTACTGTTCTTAATCAAGAGTATCAAGTCTCAAGGGTTGTAGACGCAAACACTTATGAGATTACAAGCGCAGTAGCGGCTAACTCTTCGGATTCTGGTAACGGCGGTTCAAGCACCGTGGGTACATATCAAATAAACGTGGGTCTTGATACTGCTGTTGGTGGCACAGGTTGGGGTGCAGGTTTGTATTACGGTGTGACCAACGGCGCATTGCAAACAACAGTTAATGAAGGTGGCACCTTAACCGCTGGAGATACGACAATTACTGTTACAAGCACTACAGGTATTGTGGCTAGTGATGTTGTGCTGATTGGTGATGAACTTATCCTAGTTGGTGGTGTATCAAGCAATGACTTGACAAGCTGCACTAGAGGCCATTCAGGCACTACAGCCGCATCACACGCTGACGGTTCTGTTGTAAGATTAGCACTGGGTAACGCTGATTCAGCAGATGACTTCTCTGGCTGGGGCGATGCAGCATCTGGTGGTCTAACAACTACTACACAGATACGTCTGTGGTCGCACGACAACTTTGGTGAGGATTTGCTTATTAATCCACGCGATGATGAGATTTACTACTGGGACAGAACTAATAATGTAACAACCAGAGCGGTGAAACTTAACACGATTACTGGAACCAAAAGAAGCGTTCCAACAAAAGCAAAGCAGGTTCTTGTTTCTGACCGTGACCGTCATGTTATTGCCTTTGGGTCTGATGGGCTGAACAGTAGTTCATCAGCGACGGACGGTGACGGTGTACAAGATCCTTTGCTTATCCGTTTTTCTGATCAAGAAAATCCTACAGAATGGTTTCCCACAGCCACCAACACAGCGGGTGACTTGCGTTTGGGTGCAGGCTCAACCTTTGTGCAGGCTGTAGAAACAAAGCGTGAGATACTGGTGTGGACAGACACCGCACTTACATCCATGCGATTTATTGGTCCGCCATTTACTTTTGGTCTACAACAACTGTCCAGTAATACAACAATTATGAGCCCAAACGCTGCTGTAGCAACGGAAGATTTTGTTTTTTGGATGGGTATTGATACATTCTATGTCTATGCTGGTCAAACACAAACGCTACCATGCACAGTTAAAGATAAAGTTTTCTTAGACTTTAACCTTACGCAAAAGGACAAAGTAATTGCAGGTGTAAACTCAGAGTTTAGTGAAGTAATTTGGTTCTATCCGTCTGCCAGTTCTAGTGATAATGATAAATATGTTACTTACAACTACAATGAAAAAGTATGGTATTTTGGTTCGCTTTCTAGAACAGCGTGGTTAGACCGTGGCACTCGAAACTTTCCTATAGCTACAGGTAGTAATCTTATATACAACCATGAAATAGGTTATGATGACGATGGGTCTTCTATGGATTCGTTCATTGAATCTGCTTCTATAGACATTGGTGATGGCGACAGATTTACATATCTTCGCAAGGTTATACCCGATCTAACTTTTGATGGTTCAACTAACTTAGCTTCTCCGCAGGCTACCTTTACCGTTAAAGCTCGTAATAATCCGGGCGCAGACTTTAACAATACACAGGCTGGCACTTCAACGAGAACGCAATCAACACCTGTTGAAACGTATACAGAGCAACTAGATTTAAGAGTCCGTGGACGTTCCTTTGCACTTCGTGTAGAATCAAATGCATTAGGGTCTAAATGGAAACTGGGTAGCCCCCGTGTGGACATAAGACAGGATGGTAGAAGATAATGTCAAGTAATCAGGTTGCGCCACCAAGGCTTCCAGAACCTCCAATAGAGTATACACAACAGTATATGGCGGATCTTGTGCGTTCAATACAGGTTTTTATTGAGCAGGAACGTAATCCGGGTGAGATGCGGGGGACTAAACTAACGCTAACTGACTTGCCTACGTCTGCTACTGGACTTGAAACAGGAGCCCTGTATAATGATAGTGGCACAATAAAGGTTGTGACATAATGAAACTAAAAGACTTAGTAAAAATAGCGGCCCCCATAGCAATTGGCAGTATTGCACCAGGATTAATGCCCAAAATGAACCCTATTTTGGCTAGGGGCTTGGCTTCTGGAGTTGGTAGTTTGGTCATGGGGGGTAAACCAAAAGACGCATTACTAGCTGGAGCGCTTGGCGCAGGTGTTGGCGCAATGTTTCCTGGGCAGCAGGCAGGAGCCGAACAAATGTCTGGTTCAAATGCAAAACTCCCAATTGGACCAAGTGGCAAAGTAAGCTTTGACCAAATGGCTAAAAACAAGATGAACCAGCCACCCGGCGGTGCTGGTTTTGGTGCATTAAAAGGGACGGCCCCTCTTGCTGAATCAAAAACAATGTCTGGCGGCTTGTTGCAATCACTTGGTTTTGCTGGGGAAGATGAGGGAAATGTTCTGTTTAAAATTCTTAATAGTAAATTAGGAGAGGGCGTAGCTGCTGGCTTAATTGCTCAGTTGTTGGCTGGTGATGACGATGATGAGGTTGTGGGTGAGTTTGAGCGCCGTCCATTTGGTGCAGGTGGTCCTGGGGGTAAACTAGGAGGCATAAACTACGCACAAGGCGGAGCTGTTCCTCAATTGCAACAACTTTCTCAAGTAAGCGCAGAAATGGCTGACAAAATATCTAATTTAGCTGGCGGTATTGCTCAAGGCGTTAACCAACAGGGGGGCATGTCTGACTTTGGTATTCCAAGCACAATGCCAGTAAAGACTATGTTTGGCGCTGGAGATGGGAGACTTAGAACGCAGCCTGTTCCATATATGGCGAGGGGCTTTGAAGATGGGGGCTCAACTTACTTCCCACGCCGTAACGGCGGCATAGACCCAGCGGAGGGGTCTGGTAAAAAAGACGATGTTCCGGCTATGTTGATGGCTGGAGAGTTTGTTATGACTCGTGATGCTGTAAAGGGCATGGGCGATGGTAATTTACGCAAGGGCATAGACCGCATGTATGGCATGATGGATAACCTTGAGAGGATGGCATAATGGCTACTCAAACCATAGAACAGGTACAAAGATTATCACCATATCTTGAGGGGCTTGAGAAACGCCTTCTTCAGTCTGCTTTTGGAGAGTTTGATGGTGAAGATCAAACCACGCCCGGCCTTTTAGATACAGCCTTAAATTTACCAGAGTATCAAGTCGCTGGCCTTGACCCTTTACAACAGGCCGCTCAACAACAAGCATTAAACCAATTTGGTTTGTTTCAACCGTTTGTTCAAACAGCAGGGCAGCTTGCAACGTCAGGCATAGCGCAAGGCCTTGGCATGTTAGACCCTCAAAAGGGCATACAGTCTTATATGAATCCATACCAAGATGCTGTCATTGACGAAATCAATAGACAGGCAGCTATTGGTCAAAATCAACTTGCTGGTCAAGCTGTAGGCTCTGGGGCATTTGGCGGTTCTCGTGCTGGTGTTCAGGCCGCAGAAATGGAAGGTCGCAGGCTTGGTAAAATTGGTGAGTTTCTTTCTAAAGGATTTGATACCGCAGTTGGCGCTTCACAAAGAGCCGCACAATTGTTCGGTGGATTGGGGCAGGCAGCATCCGGCATTGGCGACATTGGTCGCTTACAGTCAGAGTTAGGCCGTGCTGACATCGGTATGCTGTCACAGCTTGGTGGCATTGGTCAGCGCCAATCGCAGGCACAGTTAGATGCACAACGTCAGAACCTTATGCAAGGAATTATGGAGCCATTTACGCGGCTAGAGCTTGGTAGCTCACTGTTGAAAGGTACACCGTCAGGTAGCTTGTCTAGCACATTTAAAAGCGCAACAACTCCTGCTGCTAACCCGTTCTTGCAGGGTGTTGGGGCATATACCGCGCTTCAAGGCGCTGGCATAGGCGGCGCAACAGCTAAGTAAGGGAGCGCATTATGGCGGTTCAACAATTAGGTCGTGACCAAGCTAGAACCTTAACGGATATAATCAGAGGTGTATCTAATGTTGGCGGTGGTATTACTGCGGCCTCAACTAAAAGTAATAAGCCTACACCTTCTGCATCTCAAGAATTTTTTCTGCCTGGTCAAGGCCCAATGGCTTTTAGTGAGTTTGCACAAATTGCAGAGCCTCAATACGTTGAAGACAATGTTCGAGGAAAACCATCTGATTTTGCTGGTGGATTAACTGAAAAAATTCTTGAAACTGGTCAAGCAATTGGTCAATCAGTTGCAAAAAATTATCCAGGGGTGACTCTTGCTCCAACAGGCCAGAACTTTGTAAAGCCTAACATAACTCCAATGTCTATTTTTGAACGCTCTCAAATGGAGGCAGATGAACGTGATGGTATTGATGACCAATTACGCAGAATTTCTGAGTCTTTAGGCGAAAGAAAAAAAATAAAGCCTATGACCGAGGCGGAACGCATTGAAATGGAACAAGATGAAGGGTTTGAAAATATTTTTCAACAGCCTTCTGGCGGCGCTACAATAGACGGTGCGGCATCTACGAAAACAGGGACAACAACAGACGGTGGGTCTGAATCATCTAACGCTAACCAGGCGGCTCAAGTTGGGGCGGCTGGCACTGGCACTGGCGCTGGTGATACTGATGATAAAACAGATAAGCCATACAATCCTTATGGTGAAATGCTTGAGAAAGCTATGAAAGACGTTGCGGCGTTACAAGGCAAAGATCCTAATGCTGTTACAAGAGAAGAATATATGAAAGAGTTTGCCGAGGCCACTGGTGTAAATATTAGTGGTGAGCCCGACAAATCACATGCGCTCATGGCGTTTGGTTTGGCGCTTATGCAAAACAAGGCTGGCAAAGGATTTAATGTTAGCAAGATGCTTGGCGCAGTTGGCGAAGCTGGTGAGAAGGCTATGCCTGCATTTCAAAAGGCCAAAGAGCAAGCTCGTGCGGAACGTATTGCTGCTGGCAAGTATGCTCTTGGTGAGGTTAAAGCAGCCGCAGCAGCTCGTGCGGCTAGTTTGAAGGATGCTACCGCTCGTGTGAATGACTTGATGAAAGCAACAATTGACACGCAAGCAAAGATTGACCTTGAAGGCGTTAAGCATGGGTATGCTGTTGAACTAAAGATGGCTGAATTAGAGGCTAAAGCCGCAGAAGACGCCCAAAAAGGCAAGTACGATTACAAAAATACAAAAACAATTGAAGACAAAGGTTTGCCAGGATTTAAAACAACCATTGGTATTCGGCAAACAGATGGTCAATCTGTTTATATCAATGCAGAAGATGAAATTGGCGTATTTGCCAGTGCGTTGGCTGATGTAAACGAAGGCACTGATTCCTTAAATTTAATGAAGCGTCTCATTGTGGAAGAAGCTCAAAAGAAAGGCGGTACAAATGTTTCAAGGGCCAAAAGCTTTCTTGAGGGTGTGGGCAGAAGCTTTAACTTTAATATGGACCAAGTTCCTATTTTTGAAAAAGTTACTAGAAAAAATCAAGAGACAGGGGAAGAAGAAACTGTCGAGGTATTTACAGGTAAATACGAAGAAAAAGCTCCAGAAGCCGGGGCATTGCAAACTGTGGACGCAATTCGTGACCGTGTAATTGCTCAGTTTAAAAGGTTTCTTACTCAAGAAACAGGTAATGGTATTTCTAATGTCGATATTCAAAACATTGAAAGATTGTTGGGTAAGATTGATTTTGGCTCTGACCCATCTCTAGCAATTGCTAGAATTGATGAAGCTATGAAGATTTTTGAATCTAAGAAGTCAAAACTTGAAAACAGAATTTCAATGTATGGAAACGCAGATCGTCATAGAAACCAAGAGTCATATCAAGAGACCATGCGTATAGGCAGAGAAGCACTGGCTCAAGCCTATAAGCTTGACCCGAAAGTCTTCCGCCCCTCTGGCACAGTAGAAGGCGATGTTGAAGTTTTTAAGCTTTATTAAGGGAACAAAATGGCAAAAAGAGTCAAAATAGAACTCCCTAACGACAGATTTTTTGTTGAGTTTCAGGGCGACACACCTACTCTTGATGAGCAAATCAAGCTCGCCAATTTAATAAAGTCCCGGCAAGGTGGTCAGGGTTCTGGTCGAGCAATGTCCAGAGAACAAATGGAACAAGCCGCTGCCGCCGCAAAAGACGAACAATTGTTCGACACTACTTCTGGAATCAAAGACGCTAGCTTGCGTGCAAAGCTGTCTGCTGCTGAAACAAAAGGAGATGCAGAAGCTCAATTGCGTGTTTTGTATGGCATGACAGAAGAAGACTATACCCGTGACTCACGCGGACGTTTAGCTTTGACTCCATCGGGGGGTGCAAAAATTGGCGTTGAATTGTCGCAGCCAACACTGATTGATGAGGACAAGTTTACTCGCTACGACCTTGCTGACTTTGCTGGCGTTGTGCCAGAGATTGTCGGTGGTGTTGGCGGCGGTGTTGGCGGCGCAATACTCGGTGCGCCTGCTGGCCCGTTGGGAATGTTGCTTGCTAGCGCACTAGGGGCAGGTATAGGATCTTCAGCCGGGCAAGCCTTAGAAGAGGGCATTGAGGCTAAACTTGGCGTTCAAACTCAGACGGCAGAGGAAGTGAGAAAAGACCTGGAGACAGAGTTTAAAATAGGCTTCTTGTCCGACTTGACCCTTGGTGCATTTGGACTTGTCGGCAGAGGTGTTGGCAGCACAATGCGTGCAGGTAAAGGTTTAACAGAAGAAGAGCTAAAGGTTGCTGCTGAGTCCATTGAAATGGGCATCAATCCTACATTAAGCGCAATACGAGCCCCCTCTGTTGTGGCCCGTCAACAGGGTATTGTAGAAAAGATTTTTGGCTCATCTCCTCGCCTCAAGAAAAACAACGAAGTTATGCAAGAAAAGATTGCTGAATTTCGTAGTAAAGTTGATGCCGTTGGGGACGATGAGGCTGGTCGCATTTTATTGGAAGGAACAGGCGCTAAAGCTGCTGAGTTGGCTGCTTCGCAAGCGGCGGCGCAGAAAGCAGTCCTGCAAACACTTCGCGGTCTTGGCGATGATTTAGGTGCGGCTGCTGAGAAAAATATGGATCTTAATGAAGATGTGTTTGACATTCTTATTGGCGCAAGAAATGCCTTTGATAAAGAAGTGAAAACTGCATTTAAGCCAATTGATGATGCCCTGGAATCTTCTGGTGGGTCTAAAAAAATATTTTCGATGGGAAATATAAAAACAGCGATAAAAGACATAGAAGAGAATTATAAGTCTCCTTTAGCTGGCGACACCATGATGGAGCTTAAATCAGCTATAAAAGGTGTAAAGGCTATTAAAAGTGACAGAGCTTCTTTTTTGGAGCTTTATAATCTACGAAAAGCATTAAGCGACAACTTATCAAGGGTTCCTGCTGACAACACTATACAACGCAATCTTATAAATGATTTGATGCGTAAGGTTGATGCCAAGCTTTCTACAAATAACATTAAATCAACGCTTGACTCTTTACAGGTTCCCGAAGGAATAGATAGGGATATTTTAGTTAAAGCCTCTGAAGCTATCGAACCAGCCAGAAAGATGTACACTGAAGGCTCACAAATATTTGAAGATATAGAAGCTGCCGGAGTTATAAAAAATCTCTTTTCTAAGGCTAGAGGAAATCAACCAATAGGAGTTGATGATGTTGCTATGGATAAAATTATCCGTAATAACAAGCCTCTTGTTTTGCAAAGGACTTTAAACGCAATAGAATTTGCTGCGGCTAAAGGCATAAAGGGTAAAGGCGGTGCATCTTTAAACAAAGAAGCATTTAGAGAGCAACTGGCTGGTCAATGGTTGAACGATGCTTTATCTACTTCAGGCCTTAGTCGTCTTGATGATTTTGACCCAGCTAAGTTTAAGCCTGCCGCATTTGCAAAGGCCGTTAAAGACCTTGGTAAAACAGCGGATGTATTGTTTGGCGCAGATGCAGCAAAGGTAAAAACTCTTGCTAACCAAATGGAGAAGATTGGTTTATCAAACATGAAGCAGGCTGACATGGACGCAATCATTGCTCAAATTGGAGATGAGGCACCGTTAGCTGAAAAACTTCAAACGCTTGTTGGTTTACAAAGAGCTGCACGAGATGAGCAAAGAAGCTCCGCGTTGCGTAAATTGCAAACTGGAGATTTAAATCCTGTTGAAGCGGCTGAATTAATTGCTAACAGAAGTACATCAGCAACGGACATAAAAAAGATTTTTAATGCGTTTGAAGGTGATGAAGCGGCGTTGCAAAAAATACGCGGCAATTACATGGAGCGTTTAATATCTGATTTTGGCGATTCACTCACAACAGATGGTAAAGCTCTTGGCGCTTTTGCAAAACGTCTTTTGGATGCTGACGAAGGAGGCAAGCTATCTGTAATTTTTGGCGAAGAAATGGGTAAAGATATGGCAAAGTTTGCCAGAATATTAGACTTTAACTCACGCACTGCTGCGGGTGGTGATTTGGTTGCGGCTAATATTGCGGCAAGCCCGCTTCAAAACCTTGGCAAATTGGCTAAATTTACAATTATTGGAAGGGTTTTGCAGTCTGGCCCTTACTACAGACAAATTGTAAGAGATTATGAAAAGCTTGCCGCTGGTGAGACAGCAGAAGCAAAAGCAAAAATACTTGGCAGATTAATCGCGCAGTCTCTTGGACAGCAAAGTCAGGAAGGCGTGCGTGAGGCAGAGCAACAAATAGAAACTGTGGTTGGCGATGCTATTGACACATCAGGTATCGGTCAACAGATTCAACAGTTGCAGCAGCAGGTTACAAACCCGAACAATTTTTCGGGTATAGCGCAAGCTCCAGTTGTTCCGGCCCAACAGCCCGCAGCACAACCAACACTTAGACAGCGAGCAGCGCAGAACCCAGCAGTGGCACAAACTCTTGGTATAACTGGTGGAACAGCAGGACTTATTTAATGGAAGCTAACTTTTTTAAAAGCCTTGAGCTTGTGCTTCACCATGAAGGAGGATTCGTTGATCATGAAGACGATCCCGGCGGCGCAACAAATAAAGGCATAACTCATAAAACTTATGCAGACTTTTTAGGCAGGCCTCTTGAAGACATATATGAGTTGAAGAATATTCCAGACGAGCATGTGCAACTTATATATAAAGATATGTATTGGGACAAAATCTGTGGTGATGATTTGCCTACAGGGCTAGATTATTTTATCTTTGATTGGGCTGTTAATTCAGGGCCAGGTCGTGCATCTAAGGCTTTGCAAAAAGCCTGTTCGGTAAAAGCTGATGGAATAATAGGCCCAAAAACTTTGTTGGCTGTGCAAGAGCAAAGGCCAGATGATTTAGTTGAAATTGTAGCTAATGAACGAGAAGAGTTCTATAGAAGCCTTAGAACTTTTGAAACCTTTGGTAAAGGTTGGTTGAGGAGAAACAATGAGGCTAGAGATGAAGCCTTAAAGTGGTTAGGTGATTTGTCCATCCAATAATCTCTTTAGCTTCTCAGCGTAATCTCTGTCTGTAACACGATAGCGCATTTTGTCTTTTTCGTTATCCCAGACAGCCCATTTAAAATCTGGGTCAGATTCGCTTGGCATTAACACAACTTTAAATCGCTCTAAAAGACTAAGCTGCCTTGACATCTAAGATAATGATCCAGCGCTATTGCTTAAATCGTCTAGGTCAACACCACAAGATGCAGTTTCACCCTGACAACACTCTTCTATAACTAAATGGCATACGGCGCATTGCACATGACCATGCACCTCAACAGATCGCATCTGTGTCTGGCATCTAGGACACAAGCCATCTCTTATGTTTTTTTGCATTGAACCGTCACCAATCGAAATATTCATTTTTTCTTATTCTTGCTGCCTTTGGGCCTGCCTCTGCCACGCTTCTTTTTCTTTGGTTTTTCCTCTTGGAAACAAGCTGGAAAAAATATCCTTATAAATTTGCTGAACATACTATGCCCTCCTAGTGTTACCCCACTGAGCCTATGCCAAGTGAGTCATTTTTAAATGTATCACGATACTCACGATTAACCATACGCTTTATTTGCTGGCTAATATTTCTATCTTCTTCTTCGCAAATCTTGCGTAATTTGTTGTAGGTGGTAAGGTCTATACCTACGGATTTCCATCGTTTATTATCTTTTTCCATAATAAAAGCACCATAAAATGCCAAAGTTCAACAAATTTTACCAAAAAAATAAATTCAATGCAAAGAAAACTGCATGTATGGGAATATTATTTGACAGCAAGTGGGAAGCTGAACGATATGGTCAGTTAGTCATGTTGCAGCGTGCTAACCATATTCGTGATTTAAAAACACAAGTTCGTTTTGATATCGTAATCAACGAGCAAAAAGTTTGCACCTATGTAGCCGATTTTACTTATTACGAGATAAATCAAGACGGTTCTGAAGAATTTATTGTTGAAGATGCAAAGGGTCTGGAAACCGCTGTTTTCCGCCTAAAAAAGAAACTTATGAAGATTGTAAATGACCTCGAAATAAAAATTTCTAAAAAAAAATAAAGAAAATACTTGCAAAGTAAACTATCAATCACTATCTTGGCTTTATTAGAACTTAACAGCTCTAATTTTTTTTATCAAAGAGGAGGCAATTATGCCTAAACAGACTAAGTTGTCTGTGTCCTCCGCTACATCTTTGCTCGAGCTTGCAGCTTTCAAAAAAGAGCTTGAGCAACAAATTGCGGAAGCACAGGAAAAAGTAAAAGCCATTAAAGGTGAGTTACAAGATCGTTACTTAGAGCGGGCGCAAGATAAATTGCGTCAGCAGGGTAAAGATTTTGGTAACGTAACTGTTGAAGATAGTGGCTTTAAAATCAAAGTTAGCATCAAGAAAAAGGTGGAGTGGGAACCTGGCATGGTTGTCAAGGCTCTCAACGCTATGGATGAAGACACTGCTCGGCACTACGCTAAGGTGACTTACACCATTCCAGAAGCAAAGTTTAATGCTGCTCCACCAATCATTAAAGAGATGTTGAGCGAAGCTAGAACTGTCCATCTCCAAGGTGTCTCAGTAGATATTCAGGAGGGTGATGATGCTTAACATTATTACTGCTGAACAGCGATTGGCTGAAAAAAAGGGCCACAAGCTTGTGATTTGTGGCACATCTGGGGTGGGCAAGACTTCTCTTGCCCGCACCCTCGACCCTTCCAAAACCTTGTTTATGGATTTAGAGGCTGGTGATGCTGCTATCGAGGGCGTGGCTATTGATGTCATTCGCCCACGAACATGGACAGAGTGTCGTGACTTTGCGGTGTTTCTAGGTGGCCCTAATCCATCGCTAGGTGAAGATGCTACATATAGTCGAGCGCATTATGATTATGTTTGCCAAACCTATGGCGACCCATCTAATGTACTGGCAAAATATGATACCATTTTTGTAGACTCCATTACAGTAGCGGCTAGACTTTGCTTTACGCACTGTCAAAATCAACCTGAGTGCAAGAGTGAGCGCACTGGTAAACTAGACACTCGCGCTGCCTACGGTATGCAGGGTCGTGAAATGATGGGGTGGTTGTCTCACCTACAGCATATTCGTGATAAGAATGTTGTATTCGTTGGTATCCTTGACCAAAGAGTAGACGACTATGGGCGAGAGACTTTTGAGTTACAGCTTGAAGGTGCCAAGACAAGCCGTGAATTGCCAGGAATTGTGGATGAAGTTATCACTATGGCAATCATGCAAAATGATGATGGGGTGCCTTACCGTGCCTTTGTTTGCCAAACTTTAAATCAATGGGGCTATCCAGCGAAGGATAGGTCTGGCAGACTTGATCTTCTAGAAGAACCGCACTTAGGTAAGCTTCTGGAAAAAATGAGTGGCGATAAGCCAAACAATAAACGCCCTATGGAATTTGTGAAACCTACTGAAGTGGAGAATATGGAAAATGCTTAATCTAAATCAAGTTGAAACTGGTAATGAGCAAAAGCCTTTGGAAATTATTCCAGATAGAACGATTGCTCGTGGAATTATTAATCTTTTAGGCGGCGATACGGAAGTGCCTGAGTTTGGGCAAGGTAACTTGTTTAAACAGTCAATGTCGTCTAGTGCTGTGTATTGCCCGATGGAGTTTACGATCATTGGTGGTGAGCATGATAAGAGGCGTGTTTGGCATAACCTTTTTATCCATGGCGATAAGATGGACTCTAACGGCGTACCAGTTGCGAGAAATATTGGCTTGAATACGTTACGTCTTATTGTAGATAGTATTCATAACTTGGGCAAAGACGATATGTCCGCAGAGGCGCAGCAAAAGCGCAATATTGCTGGCATCCAAGTTTTGCAAGGCCAAGAATTTTGTTTCTTAATTGGTGTAGAGCCAGAGAAGAATGGCTATCCAGCTAAGAATAAAATGACCACTCCGTTGATTCCTGGGGATGAAGGCTACATTGCTGGCACTGCTAGTAACGCAGCCCCTGTTGGTCAGCAAGGTCAAATGCCACCAGCCACAGCGTCTGGAACAGTTCCGTCTTGGGCGCTTAAGTAGTTCGGTGTTTAGTTAAGAAAAGGCGTACTAACGGCAACCTTTTTGATAAAGAGCTGTTAGCTGGTTTGGGTGGCACCAGTGCCGTAAAGCCACCCACTTAACTTTTACAGATAGATACTGGAGGGTAAAATGGCTGTAAAGAAAACTAATGACTCTATTAGCATTCCTGTCATCAAGCAGGGTACGATTAAATTACGTTTGATTGGTCAAACGCCAATGTACTTTAATAGTATGTCGTCGAAAGCTAAGAGAGACTTACTTGTTGGCGCAGGTCGTAAAACTGCGGCTGAGAAAAAAGAAATCAAGCATAATCCAGAGCAAGAGTTTATTGACTCTATGCATACGCAAATGAAGGGCGATACTTTACTGTGTTTTCCTGCTGCTGGTGTAAAAGGTGCAATGGCTACTGCTGCGCTTGAAACTGCTGGTGTAAATAAAACTAGCGTAAATAGGCTGATCTTCTTACCGCAAACCAATATTAATATTTGGGGTAAGCCGTACCTTAAAATTGACGTAGTTCGTTCTGCTGATATGAACCGCACACCAGATATGCGTACTCGCGCTTATCTTCCTAATTGGTGTGCTGAGGTAGAGATTAGGTTTGCTACGCCTAACTTTAGCGCAATGTCGATCTCGTCTTTGGTGCAGAACGCTGGTCAGTTAGTCGGGCTCGGTGATTTCCGCCAAGAAAAAGGCAGAGGTTCTTTTGGTACGTTCACCATTGCAGGTGAAGACCTTGGTGATCATAAAGACTTCTGGGATGAAATGATGGAAGAAGGTCGCGCAGTGCAAGAATTGGCGCGAGATAATCCAGAGTGTGCGGATGAAGAAACGGCAGAACTGATGCAGTTCTTGCAAGAAGAGCGGTTACGGAGGGCTGCTTAAACTATCAGGCGGGGGGAAACCCCCGCCAACGGGTTGCGGTTATGTATGGATAGGTCTGGCATGTCGAGGCGGTTTCGGTGGCTTGAGTTAAGTTCCGTTGAGGTGTCGTTCGGTTTGTTTCGGTTAGCAAAGGTATGGCGGTTGAGTTATGTTGCGTTTCGGTTGGGTCTCGTAAGGTTCGGTTGGGCAAGTTCTGGCGGTCATGGTTGGGAGAGTTGAGATCAGGACAGGACAGGTGCGCCGCGTTGTGGCGGTTTAGTTAGGGTTTGTTCGGTTGCGCTGGGTTACGACAAGATGTGCTTTGGCGGTTAAGTTGCGTTGAGGGCGGTGAGTTTTGCTGAGTTAAGGCGGTTGAGTTGAGTTTTGTTATGCCGAGATGCGGCTTGGTGGGTTTAGGCGGTTGTGTTGAGATGCGTTGAGATGAGATCCGTTGAGTTAGGGTGAGGCATGTCAGGGCGGTCTCGGTATGTTCAGGCTTGTTAGTGTTAGGCGGGGTTGGGCATGGCGGTTAACTTTTATTGAAAGGAAATAAAATGAGTAATTTTGCGAAAAAAACAAAGCAGAGGATTATTGATGAGTATCTGCAAGCTACTGGGTTGAACATTTACAAGCCAGATGAATTTGTTGATTGGTTAGCTGAACAGCCAGACCATGAAGTTTATGATGCTTTTTATGGCATGGATGACAGTGTAGCGGCTCGTAACTGGCGCATTGATAAAGCGCGGCAGATGGCAAGCGGCTTACGGATTGCTGTTAAACAAGAGGATGTAACGCAGAGCGAAGTTATTTCGATTAAGGTTACTGAATATCCAGCCTACATTTCGCCTGTTGCTACACGGAAGTCAGGCGGTGGTTATGAGCCATTCGACCCTGATGATGAAACAGCGCAACAAGAATTAAGAAAACAGGCTGGTGTGCAGCTTGCGGCGTGGCTCAATCGCTACCGTGGTGCGGCTGAAAATATTGGTTTAGACTTAACGCCCGTTGAAAACCTTGTTAAGGTATTAAGAGATGAGGATGAAAACCTAGAGGCTGGATAAGTTGAGAGTAGAAATAAACCTTTTGATTTTTTTTGCTAATCAGGAGAGAAAAACTGTAGGTGGATTTCTTAGTGTTAGAGAGGGTGCCAGTGAAGATGATATTCTGGAAGCTATGGAAGATTTTATAGAAGTAGCCATAGAAGATCACATGAATACATTTACACATGGGCTAGCGGATGTTGTTGTTGGGAACAACGACTTATATCAAATGGGATTTAGCAATAAAAATCCTAATTTACTTATGGGGGATAATGAACAATGCAACGTAGTGATACCAGATACAATGATTGTTCAATAAGCCCTTCACAAGATAAAGACACCCTCTCAAACGCAGCCACTATATTTGCCAATATTGGTTGGGAAAAAAGACTTTGCGATTTAAAAGAAGAACAGGTTTTGGGAATGGTCGCATTTTTCCAAAAGATGAGGGAGCTAAACGATGAGTTTACAGAACAGGGAATACTTGAATTTGAACAGAGTGTCACCAGTTCTGACACCGAAGAGTTCCCAAACGACCCCATACCATTCTGACGCTATAGAATTAATTTCATACAATATTGATAAAGGCATCTGCCAGAATAACGATGAGCAACCCAAAAGAACGTATCTGGGCGGCTCATCGTTGGGCTCTGCATGTGTTCGTCAAGTTCAATACAGATATATGCAGACGCAGCCTGATGAAGACAAAGAGTTCTCAGCCAGGACATTACGCATATTTGATATGGGTCATTTTATAGAAGATATGATTGCTGGCTATTTAAGGCGGGCTGGCTTTGAATTAAAGACACATGACTCTCAGGGTAAGCAGTTTGGCTTCTCAGTCGCTGACGAGCAAATTAGGGGCCATATAGACGGTGTTATATGTTCTGGCCCTGTGCCTATGAAGTATCCGTTCCTATGGGAATGTAAATCATCTAACAGCAAAAAATTTAATGAATTTGTTCGCAAAGGGGTGGCTGTTGCTAACCCTGTTTATGCGGCTCAGGTTTCATTGTATCAAGCATATATGGATTTAACAGAAAATCCTGCCTTGTTCACAGTCATGAACAAAGATACAAGTGAGATTTACTACGAGCTAATTCCTTTTGATAAAGAGTTGGCTCAAAAAACAAGTGATAGAGGAGTAGAGATATTGCAGGCTACAAAAGCTGGGGAGATGTTGCCAAGGATTGCGGCAAACTCAGATTACTTCACTTGCAAATACTGTGAGTTTCGTAAAACATGTTGGTCATAGAAAAAGGGGCCGCCAGTTAATACCTGAGCAGACCCCTTTAGTGTGAAACGAAACTAATACAGAAAGGAAAACGATCAGTCTCAGGGTACAATATAATGAGTGTTATAAGGTTTGACAATACTAAATCTGGTACGGCGCATGATTTGGTTGAAAAAATTAGCCGTGATGTTCCGCGCTCAGTTCAAGTGGATGTACTGCTTGAAACCTATCCGAATGGAAAGATTCGGGGCAATGACTTTTTTATCGGGTCATTGGCGGGCGAAGCGGGCGAAAGCTTAAAGATTGATATTAATCCAAACAGTCCGCACTTCATGCGAGGTCAAGATTTTAATGGCGGCGTAGGTGTTGGGGGTATTGTAAAGATTTTGATGGAGGCGCGTGGTATGCGCCTACCACAAATTAAAGAATTGTTCGGGTCTTACCTCCAGGAAAATTCAGCACCAACACCCTCTTGGAGAACGGATTCGGGCATAAATCTCAACACCATACCTGTAAAAACTACAGTTGAGGCCGCAGAGAAAAGCATAAAAATAGGATTTGACACACCTCATAACGGGCAGTGGGATTACATTAGCCGTGACGGTGAGGTATTAGTTACTGTTCGTAGGTACGACATTGGTGGGAAAAAAGAGTTCAGGCCTTGGGTGCCAGGGGTTGCATACCCCAAAGCTCCTGAAGTCAGGCCTTTGTATAATATCCCGAATATTTTAGACCAGCAGCGTGTTGTGTGGGTTGAGGGTGAAAAATGTGCCCAAGCATTAATTGATGCAGGCATTCCAGCAACATGTACCCTTGGTGGGGCTGGAGCATTGACCCGTAAGAACGCAGAGAAGTTTGATTTCACGCCACTGCGGGGAAAAGATTTAATTATCTGGCCTGATAACGATGATGCGGGCAGGAGGCTCGCTGAAATTGTTCGGGAAGTTGCGTTAGAGTCAGACGCAGATACTGTTACAATCTTGCAATCGCCCACGGGCAAGCCTCCTAAATGGGACGCAGCAGATGCTATCAGCGAAGGTTTTGATGTTCGGGGTTTCATAGAAGGTGGTATCGGGCATACGCATCGGGCTATCAACTTGCTTAATGACAGCCTGCTTATCTCTAGGTTTACAGGTAGTGCGCCTATACAAGAGTTTTTGGTTGATGGCACTTTTCCTATCGGGGTTCCAATAATATTTGCGGCGGCAGGAGATGCTGGCAAAGGCATGATGACTCTTGACTTAGCTATGAAGGTAGCGGCAGGCAGGCCATTACAGAATGCCTTTGGCGGCACGGTAAAAGAGTTCGGTGATGTTGTTATCTTTACAGCAGAAGATGATGAAGCAGAGATGCACAGACGTATTGAGCGCTTAGATGAGGAGGGATTGCGGTTCGATTACCCGAATAAATTGCATGTTGTTCCGTTGCCAAACGTGGGTGGCGTGTTTCCTATCTTGCGTGACAACATGGGCGACTATAGCGAGACAGATGAGTTCAAGAAAATATACGAACAAATTTTGCAGCTCGACAACCTGAAGCTCATTGTCTTTGATCCTTTGGCATCTTTTGTACATGCGGATGTAAACGCTGATCCTGCGGCT
>VTLG01014881.1_pt1 | contig 23077 bp, 19 predicted proteins | sample 4694571 | NCBI WGS metagenome assembly VTLG01 (sample SAMN12604809, study PRJNA352737) | marine metagenome | biome: ENVO:00000447; feature: ENVO:00000209|ENVO:00000569|ENVO:01000036; material: ENVO:00002151; isolation source: viral sequences binned using virsorter ...
AGACCTCACATTCTTATGTCAAGGCTTTACGAGAAGTTGGGGCAGATCAGAATACCATTCAGCAGTATGTTGCAAATGGCGCAGAAATGGCCAGAGACATGCATAGCGTTGGTATGAAGTCAGGCCAGCTAAAGAAGTTTTTGGACGAGAAGAATATGGAGTCTGTGCAGGCTATTGTGCAACAGCGAGAAGCCGAGCGATTACAGCAAATGCAGGAAATGCAGAGGCAGCGTTCTATTATGGCCGCTAATGCAGAAGTGCAGAATCTTATAAATCAGGGGCAAATTGGCTGAGACTACTAGCGACTTAGACCGACTAAAGTTTGATACTGCTAAACGATTGGCAGAGTATTACAGACAAGAAGGTAAAAAACTGAGTGCCCAGCAGATAGTTCAGAGGCTTGAAAACTTTCAGAAAAGTGGCGATGCCTCGAGAAATAGGTTGCGAGATCAGGCACGTAAATATACGCGTGGCCAGTCAGCTAAATATAAGCAGGTAGCGGATAAGTCACTTATGAAAAGTGCAGTAAAAGATGCCGCTAAACGTAGTCTTTCTAAAACAGTTGGTCAAACGGCTGTTAAGGGAGGAAAATTAGCAAGTAAGTTTGCATTTGGTCCGATAGGTGCCGCTGCGGCGCTTGCATCTGAAGCTGTTATATCCAAGCCTACAGGTATAAATGAGGCAGATGTAGCCAGCTATATTCGAAGACATGGTGTATGGCCAGAAGATCTGCCTGCACATATTGATAACGATACTGTCTATGCGTTTCTAGGTAACTTTACGCGTGCCGATGCATTGCGTAGCATGGTCGGTGCAGAGCCTCTTCAGCCGTTGCGCGATAGGAACGATGCTTGGGGCCGTGCATACCGATACGTGACACAGCCGAGAGAAGTAAAGGCAGATAAACACCCTAGAGCAGAGAAAACTGATGCCTAGTTATGATTTTGACTGCAACGATTGTGGTCATTCTTTTGAGGCCGCGGTTGATTACGAAATGCGGAACATGGTTGATTGTGAAGCATGTCAAGGATCAACAACGATAGCATGGCGCAAGTCTCAAAAACCGGTTCTCTTTCGTGAGGATAGCTATCAAATTGAGTCAGGTAGCCGAGAAGGCGTACGATGTTCGTCTAAAAGGCAGTTACTTGATGCAATTAAATATGCTAACGAAAAGAATCCTAACCCCGTAGAAGTCACGAGTGAATATTATGGCTGAAGCAACGATAGTAATTACGTTTAGGCCTACAGGCGCGGGCTTTAATCTCGACATTAAGTGTGAGAACGCCTACTTGATTGGAACAGGTAAATCTGAGTACATAGCAAGAAAGCTAAGGAAAGCGATTCACCAACAACGGTATCATTCTAAACCACCGATAGAAAAGGAACAAAATGTCCGAAGAACAAGCACAGGAACAGCAAAGTCCTAGCATGGATCAATTAATGCAGTTAGTACACCAGCAAGGCCAGCAGATTGCGGCATTGTCTGAGCAACTAAGTTCTGCAAATGAAAAATATGATAGTGCTATGGAGTCTATGCAGTACCAAGAGCCTATTGATAATAGCATCCCTAACGCCTCTGAAGAAGAGCTGGAGAGTATGACTAATCACCAGTTGGTCAGTCACTTAGAAAATAGACTTGGCCACGCCATACAGAATGCAGTAGGGGCGGCAATGGAGCCTGTTAGTAATGATCTGGCGGCAACTCAGCAATACATGCAAAATAATAACGTAAATACGGAAATTAGTAGCATGGCTCAGAAGTACCCGGATTTTCAGCCGCTGGCTAACGATATTGCTAATATCATAGAGGAGCGTGCCAATAGTGGTTACAATATTTCGATGGAAGATGCATACCATTTAGCACGCAACCAGAATCCCGATACGGTAGCAAAAGTCCAGGACGAGATTTCTCCTAGACAACCGAATTTAGCTGGAGGGCTTTTGCCAACTAGCAAGATGATAGGTGAGCAGGCCTCAAATCAAGAAATGGACTTCGAGGGTGCCATGGATAGGGCATTCAAGGAGGAAATCTCTGACCAGGGTTTGTCTAATTTATTTGACGAATCGGGCATTTCAGTAGTTGAAGCGCCCAATCAATAATCCTAACATAGGAAATTATTATGGCAGCTGTTCGATCTAGGACGGAGGCGTTAGACAGCTTGGCTGTCAGTACATGGCGCCACATGAAGCAAAGAGTTGCTGACCAGGTTTTCAACGAGGTGGTTTTCTTCGCCTATTTGAAATCTAAAGGCAAACTCCAACCCTACCAAGGTGGGAAATATATTGAAACTCCGGTTTCGTATGCAGAAAACGATACTGTTAGTTGGATCAGTGATCAAGACGCGGTTAATATCAATGATATTGATCCGTTGACAACCGCTGAATACGATTGGCGTTATCTTGTTGCATCGGTTGCTCGCTCTCAAATTGAAGAGCAGAAGAACCGGGGCAAAATGCAAATCATTAATCTGCTGAAGCACAAAATGGAAGTTGCTCAGAACTCTTTGGTTAAAGAGATTGAAGCACGGCTGTTTGGCGGAGCAGATTCCAACAGTAAGCAGATGGAAGGTCTTCAGCATTTAATTGCCGATGATCCTACTGCTGCGGCAAATGTTGGTAAAATTGCACAGAATACATATAGCTGGTGGAGAAACCAGACGTTGAACTATGCCACAGACGCAAGTTTTGGTGGTAGTGATACTCGGGCAGAATCCTCAGGGGGCGCCGCTGATCGTGGTGTTGCTAATGTATTTGGCGCGGCTCATGCCTCAGGACCTGACAAAGGTGTTGTTGCAATGCGTCAAACAAAGGATTCATGTTCCAAGTCACTTGGCAACGAGCGACCTGACATTATCCTGACTGACTATAATGTTTATCGGGCGTATAATGCCTCGATTGACGATCATCTGCGTATTATTACACAGAAAGTCGGTGATCTTAGCTTTCAGACTTTGACGTTTGAAGGTCTGCCTATCCTTCCATCGGATAATTGTCCGTCTGACACAAGCACATCAAGTTCAAATCTGATCTTCGATGCGGCTTGTAAAGGATCTAAGATTTATATGATTGACACCGATCATATTTATGCATACTATGATCCAGGCATGTACTTTGACATGACCGAATGGAAGCCGGTACCTAATCAGCTTAAGAGAGCGGCACAGATTGTTACTGCAATGAATATGATTGCATGTAGCAGGCGTTCAAGTGCTGTTATCCACGGCGTCTTTACTAATACTCAATAAAGGGTAATTTATGGCAACTAACGCGTACGCCCTCGACGACAAGGGTCAAAAAGTCGTATGGTCGGGTGCTGTTACCGACGTTCATACTACACAGAAGGAAGTCATTGGTTCGACTCGATTCCATGGAATGAAGGTTTATCGTTATCATAAGTTTGATAATGGTTCTGGTAGCGTTGCAGCCGTAGCCGGCAATGCTGTGTATTTTAAGCAGGCCCAGGATATTGTCACTTCTGACATAACCGATGCTGATGCTAGCCCTCACATGGTTGTTGCTGGGGTGTTGGTTTCAGTACCTGCTGACGGTCAGTTTTGCTGGATACAGGTTCGCGGGCCTGTAACTCTTAACCAAGCTGTCGGTTCTTACGCTGCAGGTAAGGGTGCAAAAGGTCACGCTTCAACAGATGGACTTTTGACCATTTGTGAGGCCGCTGATGTTATGCCTGCTACTGCGGTATGTTCTGGTGTAAGTAACAAAGATGTTTGGTTAACTTGCATAATGTAGGAAATTATGGGAGACTTGTCGCTATTACAAATGCGAAACCAGGTAAAACTGGCTTTAGGCAACCGTGATGATCTTGACGAGCATTTAGATTCGTTAATCAACACTTGCCAGATGCGTATTGCACGTTTCTTCGATTTTGAGGAAATGCTGTCACTCGTAGATTTAAGCATAGGTTATACTGGCGTAGCACTTGCGGATTCGTCAGTTTCCCTGCCTACAAAAACTAGGGATGTCTACGGTGTTACTGTTGTAGACGGCTCAGACTACTATACAGTTAATGCTGTAGACCGCCCTACTTGGAAAAACACATTTTTTGTCGATATACCCACGGCGGGAAAGGATAGGCCTGCCCATTATTGTATATTTTCTTCGACAATCGAACTCTACCCTCCGCCCGATAAGGCATATACTGCAAAACTACGCAGAAGTAAATGGCCTGCGGATTTGACAGATGATGATAGTTTAAGTGAGTTGGATACAAAAGATGATCTGCTTATTGCCTTGACTATCTGCTGGACATTATACCATTTAAACAATGTAGAGCGTGGCAATGCATATTGGGCCATGTTTAGATCAATGTTGAAAGAGGCTATGGGCTCTCAAAATGTTAAACCTGACTTATATCAGAAAATTGATGCTCTTCGGCCTTCTGCTAATACAAGTTATTGGAAAGATCCTTTTGTAAGGAGTGTAACACATGGCTAATACGATAGAATGGAATGAGGCATTACCCGAAAATACGGATGATGCATCAGAAGGCGCACTTCGTATAAGAGAAGGCAAAAAGAGTACAAGAGAGCCGGTAAATCGGGATCACGTATTTGGTAAAGCGTCTGATCCTCCCGCAGATTCAGGATATTATAGTAATGACCATAGTGGTTTCCACAGGAGAATCACTTTTAAAAACCAAACAGATGATTATAATGTCGGAGCACGTACCAGTACAATAAACACAGGTGCGAGTAATAATAATGACAAGGTTACAGAGTTATTTTGTAGTCCGCAAGGTAGTAAGCATACAGATGGCTCCGGTACAGACAATGTCCTACGCTTTCAGGGCGGCGCGCAAACTTCTACTAAGGAGATTATTACAGATATCCAGACTCAGACTCTTAGCTATAAAACACTAGCTAGCCCTACTTTCTCAGGATCTACATCAGGTACTATAAAAGGCAGTGACATCGGAGAAGCTGGCACTAGAATGGCTAGTTTTTTTACTACAATTAATGCAAGTGGCGCCGTAACTTTTACTGACACATTGGCTGTTACAAATGCAATTACTGCTACTGGTGGCGTTGTCGGAGCACTTACTGGTACTGCAACAAATGCCACAAACATTACTTTAGCTGATGAATCCTCAGATACAGAATGTTTTGTAGTATATTCTCCGGCCGCTACTGGTAATCAGCCTCCTAAAACAGGTACTAATTTAAAATTTAACTCTAGCACCGGTGTTTTAACTAGCACAAAATTTGCAGGCATACATGAAGGTAATGTAACAGGTGATATAACCTCATCAGGTACTAGCACGTTTAACAATATTACAGCAACTGGTACTCTTACAACTGATGATGTAACAGGAACTGCCGATGTTGACTTAACACTTACAAAAGGTAGCACGGCTAAGATAGTATTAAAGAATGCCGGAGGTGTAGACATTAGTGGTAATATTGTTATGCAATCCAGTGCAAGTATTACCTGCGGACCGCTTAGTGCCACAACTGTTACAGCGACAGGTGCCGCCACACTAACGTCAATATCAGCGAAAGGCGCTTTTTCAATAAAAGATAGTAGTGATGTAGAAAAGTTTGCAATTGTGCAGGCTAGTGGAAATACAACTATAGCTGGTACTTTAGGAGTTACTGGTGATTTTGCTGTTAATACAAATAAGTTTACAGTTGCGGCTAGCACGGGCAATACCGTAGTTGCGGGCACGCTCAATGTGACGGGTGCTATTACAGGCGATGTAACAGGCAATCTGACTGGTACTGTTACTACGCCAACTCAGAATAGTATCACTACTATGACAGGGTTGGCTACCGTTGGCACTATTTCAGCAGGTTCGTGGGAGGGTTCTGTTATAGCAATAGCTAAAGGAGGCACAGGAGCCGCAAGTTTAGCCAGCGCCAATATAGTTGCAACAAACTCAGGAAGTTCACTCTTTAGTACCTCAGATGGCGATTACCGTGCGCATGGTATTAATACTGCCTATATCGAGTCGCATAATAATAGCAAATATATGATATATACAGTAAAAGGTAATCCAACTGTAACGCAACGGAGTCCTAATATTAACAATTCTTATAGCACGTTGCATAATACTTCAGATAAAAAACTGAAGGAAGGTATAGTAAAAACATCTGTTGAAAGTTTGCCCATTATTGATAAGTTAAATTTTAAGTCGTTTAGCTGGAAAGAGTCAGCTTTGTCAGAGGTAGGTGAAAAGGGTGATGTAAAACTAGGCTTAATTGCCCAAGATGTAGAGGGGATATATCCAGACGCTGTGCGAGAAGTTGGTGTTAATACTCATTTGCCGGGGGCACTTCTACCTTGCGATGAAAAAGGAAATCTATTAGATGAGCCAGTGCCTGTCAAAGGGTTTAAGCCACAAGTTCTTCAAATGCTTATGCTTAAAGCCATTCAAGAACTTTCGGCAGAAGTAAAAGCACTCAAGGCATAATGGTAAAAGTACGCACGCTTGCAACAGTATTTGACCGAGTAACGTACTCACATGCAACTGAACTTGAGGACCAGTACGATGAGCTTAAAAGGCTGTTAGAGATACAAGACGAACGCATAAATGATATTATAAACTGGATTGAGAAGTTGAGCGTGCCTGAATATACAACTACTGAACGAGATGCACTAACACCGGTAGTGGGTCAAATGATTTACCATAGCACGGAGAATCGGTTTGAAATATACCAGGGCAGTGATTGGTATTATATAACTAACTTATCAGATGCAACGACTTAATGCCTGAATCGCAGTATAAATTTGTAGAAAATCTACAAGACGGCATACGTTTAGATAAGCGTTCTGATAGTATGCCTGACGGTGGCGGGACTGTGTTAGATAACCTAACATTGCGTGACGGATTAATGTCTGTTGACAAGGGTTATGCTCAGTATCTTGGCACTATAGAAGGCACACCGCAGTATATTTTTCAGATGCGTTATCCTGCGGGTAATGCCGATCTTATACTTGTTACAGACCAAACTGTATATGAGAAGATTAGCGGAGAGTGGAGTTATGCCGTAGATCAGGTTAGCAATGCCACAGCGCAAACTACAACACTAGCTGATGATGCCGACAGTGGCGCAACAAGTGTTGTTGTGGCAAACGCATTGTCATTTGATGATGACCAGAAAGTCGGGATACGTTACCAGTCTGGCAAGCTATATAGTGTTACAGGAGTAAGCACGGGCACTACAACAACATATACACTTAGCTCTATTACGGCTTGGGACATAGGCAATAATTTGTATGTAGAGGGATTTTCTACAAGTGGCTATAATGGCTATCAGACTATTACAGCAATTAGTTTTAATGAGGCTAATCAGACCACAACAGTTACTACAAGCTTAAATTCTAGTGCGTTAGGATCTACAGGTGAGGCAACCGGTGGCTCTAGGAAGATGCAAAGAGCCGATCAAACGCAGGAGCACAAAACTACCATTACCAATGTAAGTAGCACTACTATTACGCTTGCAGACGCTTTGCCTGGGCCGGCTAAGGCTGGGGCACGATTTGTCAAAAGAGTTGAGCTTGCAGGTAAGAATGTTCTAAACTATATCCCAGATAGTGTATTTATACCCGGTTGGAAGCCTACTGGTGCGCAGAAAGAGGGTGCAACTGTATTAACTAATGTTACAGAAAACCCTTACGTTATCTATTCAGGCGGTTCAGGCATAACTGTGCGTCCGCTGACATTGACTAAAATTACGACTAGCCCTTATGCAACTAGCGGCTCTAGTGGCTCAACATCATTAACAGCATTTAAGGTCAAAACTGTATGCTTGTTTAGAAATAAGCTGATTTTTGGCAACTGCACGGAGAATGGTACTACGTTTACAAACCGAGTACGCATGAGTGTTGGGGGCGATTATGAGAATTTTATAGCGACTGAGGGCGGCGAAGTATATGACCTAATTGAAGGCGATACAACTATAAATGCCGTACGAGAGCTAAATAAGGTTCTTATTGTATATAAGCAGGGTTCTATATTGCGTGGCGATTGGATTGCCAGTGTAGATGCATCGACACGGTTTCAGACTACGATAAATAGTGAGGGTGCTATAAGCACGCACGCGATTGTAGACGCGCCAACAATTCACTATGTTGTAGGCTCGAAAAACATATACAAATATGATGGGGGTTCACGCCTTTTGCCTATTGGGGATGGCATCAGAGAGGAGCTATTTACACCTCAGCGATTTGCTAATTTTAGCATGAAGGAGTTTATACATTGTACGTATGACCCAGAGTTTCAGGAGCTTTCAGTTTTTTACCCTGAAGGTGCTGTAAAAGGCATGCGTAAGGCATATCGCTATAGTGAGCAAAATAATTCGTGGTCTAAGCGTATATTCTACCATTATTTTACCTATGCTAAAATGCTAAAGTCTGTCTCTACTGTAACCTGGAATGGACTACGCAACCAATGGGATCAATATACGCAACCTTGGATTGGCGCATTTTTTATTGCAGAGAAAACGCATAGATTTATGCTGTCCCAAGGATCCGCTGTTGCTAATGACGGCGAGTTTCTCTCTACTGAGACAAAGGCAGTATGGGACCAAAATCAGGTAAAAAAGACTGATTATATTTACCCAATTCAATGGCAGTTTGATAGCAAAGATTACTATGTTCCAAACTCTTTGGTGCGTATTGAGCACGCCGATCTTTACGCATCTGGAGATGACGTTGTACTCTGGTACTCCGAAGACTTGGGACTAACGTGGAACAGATTAAAGGCGTTATCAGCCAAAGATAGTGTAGGGCAGGATAGGGTATATATAAATAAAGCCTTACAGCGTATCAGATTTAGATTTAAAGGCCAAAGTGCCAACTTTCAAGCAGGTTGGTTTGGTTTCAGTTTTAACCCAGAATTTCCGTGGTAACTATGATTGAATTTGAAGGATTTGAGTTAGTACATCCTGAGGCAGGACAGCTTAATAAAGGGCTAAGAACACAGCCATATATAGATCTGATGGGCCTTTTCGGGGCAAGAAAGCCGTCAACTAAGACTACAACACAAAATAAGCTAACCTCATGGCAAGAGGAAAGTTATCAGGATTCTATAAATCAGCTTGGTTCTGGGCCGTCAAGCTCATTTACGAGCTATACCCCTTCGGCTGGTCCGACTTGGTCGGCGACCGGTGCAGGAGACGGATCTGCGCCTTCAGTTAATTTTGCAGGTACTTGGGGTGATATAGATAAACCGGAGTGGGAAGGACAAGAAGCGGGAGCTTACACACCCAAAAGTGACTATGCTGCGGCAGAAAAATATCAGTCTATAGATGGCTTAAATGATCTACGAAGTTTTAAGGCTAAGAATACATTCGATCCGTCTGCACAAATAAATGCATTGATGGAGCTTGGTGAGCGTGGTTCTATACCTTATGAGCAACGGCTTGCAAATGTGCTAGAAAAGGCAAATAAAGATTTAACATCTGCTGATATACTTAACAGACGCCAAGGTGTAATGGGTGGCACAACTGCAAGGAATGCCGCTTTGGGAGCTATGGGTCAGAGATATGCCGAGACAGTTGGTCGATCGGCCGCGGCTTTTGCAGAAGAGTCTGAGGCAGAGAGAATGAACCGTGCTTTGCGCTCTTTTGGTATGGCAGGCGATATTGGCTTACGTGGAGCCGGCATGGACTTGCAAGCACAGGGGCTTGATTTGAGGGCACGTGGGCAGGATGCACAATATAATCTTGGCCGAGGTAATCTTGAAGCACAGCAGGCAATGTATGGACATGGTGCCGCGCAATCTAACTTGCAGCATAGGCAGGGATTAGATCAGCAGGACAGGCAGTTTGCTGGTGATTATAATCTAAGGAGAGAAGGCCTAGCAAATCAGCGATATGGCATAGATGCTGGAATGTATGGTACAGATGTTGGGGCGCGAAGTTCAAGATATGCCTCTGATACATCACGCTACGGCACAGATGCGAATTTAGCAGATAGTGCATTAAATAGAATGAGCCGAGAGGGCCTTGCACGAAATCAGTTTGGTTTGGATAGCTGGCAAATGCAAGAGCAAGCTAGACAACGCTCTGCCATGATGGAAAATGAGTGGAACATGGGCATGGAAAACAGCCGTATAAATAGACTTCGGTCGTTAGGTGGATTAGCTACTACGCCGATCTTTGATACAACTATTACACGAGATCCAGGAAGTGCGGGATTGTTACCTAGCATTATACAAGGTGCATCAATGTTTGCAGGACCAATGGGGGCAATGGCTGGAGGTGCCTTAGCTAGTGGAATGTCTGCCGGTTATGGAGGAGGCGGCACAAGTATGTCTAATACTGGAGGGGGCATAAATCCTTATATGATGATGATGATGCAACAACAGCAAAAGCAAGGTGGAGGCAATAGTATGTGGGATTGGCTTTTTCCTAAAGCTGATAAACCAGTTGGCGAAGGCTAAAAATGGCAGTACAATACATCGAGTTAGGCGAAGATCCTAACATAAAAGCACTGCGAGAAACTATTCTCGGCGTAAGTAGTAGCATAGCGGGTGGCATTGCGATGCGCCGCAAACAGCAGAATGATCTGGCTATGCAAGCTATGAAGGCTGCTCACCAGAATTACCTTACGCAAGTAGGCATTGAAAGCAGGGAGAAGATACATAGGGAAAATCTTGCCCAACGTAAAGCAGAGTTTAATGAGGAGAAAAACAAAAAGAAAGATCAAGTAGAGGCCGCTGAAGGACTTTTTGATTTTTTCAATGGCACTGGGGAGGATAGCTACAAGTACGATAGTAGTGGCCACATACAGCTTAATCCAAACAGTGAGGAGTTGCAAAAGAATCTAACAAAAGTCAGGAAAAACCCAAGTGTAGCATTGTCAGCTATACCAGCACTAAAGGCGCAAAAAGAACAACGTAAGGAGTTATTATCCCGGATGCGTTGGTTTAAAGCTGCCTATGATACTGATAAAACAGGCAGATTAAAACAGCTAGTTACTGCAACAGGTAAAGAAATTAATAATGAATCCGGACAATTATCACTTCCTCTTGTAGCAAGCCTTGTTAAAGAAAATAGTATCTGGGAAGAGCTTGTTAAAGAGCGTATAGTAGGTACTGCCAATATATCAGGACTCAACAAAGCACAGTTAGATCGGCATGACGATTTTTTAAAAGTTAAAAATCACTTTGTAGTTAATGGGCAGTCTAGGATAAACGAGCCATGGAGTCTTTTTAATACAGACCAAAGGTCATTGTCTTTAGCCTTTAAAAAACAAAGCCAGGCTTTTGATCCTAGGTTTAATCCTAAATTACAGTCTCATGATAGTATAAATGCCCAAATTGCACAAATAAGTGATCCTGAAAAGGCAGCTTCTGTTAATACTACTAAGTTACTGACTGATCTAACAATTGGCAGAATACCCGATGCTTCTCGTAGAACAGGTTTTATATTCGGAAACCCTACAGATATTGTGAACAGGATTAAGATAAATATTGATCAAGGTATAAAAGACCTAGCCCAGGAAATTACTAGCAATACTGCTGTTGACAAAAAGACTCCTCCTGGCCCTGCCGGCATAAATGTACTTCTTGGTAATGTTGATAATGATGCACTTACAAAGAAACTTAGGGAGTTTAATATTTTTGAACTAGGCGGCAATAAAAGTGATAAACAGCACCGACTTCATGCTATACAAGGTATGATTCTAGGTGATCAGCCTGACCCCAAGTCTGGATTACGCCCAAGTGACATTCTTCTTGCACTTACGATAAAAAAGCAAGGTATTCCAGGTCGATATTACGGTGAATTTTTACATAATGAAGATAATTTAAGTGACGCCGCTAGAATTGGGAACAATATAAGAACTGGTAATGTTCCACTATCTGACTTATTTCTTGTAGAAATAGGCAATGTAAAAAAGAATACTGCTGAAGAAACTGCGCCAATAAGCTATGAAGAGTCTGAGCTAAGTACGCCGTTTATGATGCAGAATGCAAAAGGCGGTTATGAGAAAGCACCGATCCTTGGAGATAAAATTCAAGAATCTTTTGAAAGTATTGGTATAAGCACAGATGCGGAGACTTTTAAAACCTTAGAGGGCGTTTTTATGGATGTCCTGCCTGAAGAAAGTATTTTACGTGGCGCTAACAATACGTTAAGGCATATGGCAGGCAGTATTGATAATAGCTTATATTCAATATTAGTTAACCAACAAAGTCGTGAAAAACTTAAAGGTATTAATAAAGAAACTAAGAAAGGTGGACTAATAGATAAAGCTATTGACGGCTATATGAATGTGCTAGTTTCACCACAAAGATTTCCAGTATTATCTAGTACAATAGATGAACATATAAAAACTGGCAAAAACTGGCAAAGTGGCACTGGGTCGTCTCTTCAAACAAAGGTAGAAGAGTTACGAACTGATGGTAATCACAAGAACTTTATAAGAGAAATGGATCAACTTGTTAAATTGTTATCCTACAGAAGTAGCGAAGACGGCTGGAATAGGTTAAATAGTATTTTGCTAGGTAGGCTCAGATAATGGATATATCTCTAATACCTACTGACCAAAGCAGACCTACTCCCGGAGAGTTAGAACTTAGCGAAGGTGCTAGGTCATTGATACCTCAGGATGAACGTAGTTGGATGCTTCGGCAATATGATCGTATGGCTGCAACTTTAGCTATGCCAGGTGATCAAATGGCACGTGAACTTTTTTCTGAGTTTGCAGAAGTGGGTACTAATTTAGAAAGAGGGCTTGATCGATCTTTCTACGATTATCAGGTAGCCGCTTTGAATGTTGGAGATTATGTTGCAGATAAGCTGGGCGTAGACTTCGATGATAAGCAAGAGTTACGAGCTGCCTTAGCTAAAAAATACAAAAATATACCAATGAATCCTACTAGCCAAGAGTGGGAGGATCAGTTATTTTATATGATTGGAAATCTAGTGCCTGATGTTGCTGTAACTTTTCTAGGTGGGGGAGTGCTTGGCGGAGCGGCTCGTATTGGTGCTACTGCAATTGGTATGGGTAAAAAAGCAAGTGCCGTTACTACTATGGCTGGCCGAATTATGGGTGATACTGCGGCCAATGTTGGGACATTTATGGCACACGAAGCAGGGCAGGCTGAGATTGAAGGTCGTGAGGCAGACTATGCACAAGCTGGCAAGGACGCAATAGCTATGTCTGCCGCTATGTCAACTACTGCTAGGTTAGGGCAGGCAATAGGACTAAAAAGACGATACAATATACTACTCACTGGTGCAGTTACTGGGGAAATGGCCAGGCTAAATGGTGCAGATGATGATAATATTGCCGCTAGTCGTATTTTAGGTGGCCTATTTGGCTCTGCAATAAAAACAGGGAATGCAGGTCCAGTTGACATTGTAAAATGGGTAAGAGTACAGAAAAGATTTGACCGTCCTGTAAACTTTGAGGAATATTTAAAAGAGTTTAGGCCTTTAGCTCATGATGAGATTTATGTACGAGAGGCCGAGCATGACAAAATGCTACATAGGATAGCTATTGACCAAGTTGATCCTAACTATTTAAGTCCTAAGGATAATTTTCATCTAATGCTTGAGAGATATACCAATAAAGATACAGCAGGCCATACAGATGATCAAATGGTTAACTTATTGGCAGATATGATTGAAAATTCGGGTGGTTTTAGTATGCTCAATAAGGATAGGCTTGGACCTGGGGAGACCCGTATACCCTCCTTTAGTCGTAGAGAAAACCTAGAAAGTGCAAAAACTTTTATAGATTCAGTTAATGAGGTTAACACTAAATGGATGGCGGACAATCCTAAGTACAATCCTACATGGAAGCAGGTTAAGTGGGAAAAAGAGCGACCTCGGCATAGAAAGACATTAACAAGAATAGATAAGGGTGTGCCACCAAAAGAAAAAGATATGCTAGGTGATCCTATAATACCTACTGATGTAGATGGGAATGTGGCATCTTATGGCAAATCTAAGCTAAAACTCCATCAGCTTAGCAAGCAAGAGGTAAAAGAACTTTTTGGCTTTACAGGAAAACTAAGTAAGGATAGCGGAGCTACTAAATGGAATGAGAGTTTATTTGGGCTACATAGGGAGGCAGTTGAGAATGCAGCAAAAATGTTTGATCCTGCCGATGCTAAAACTCTTCCACATAAAGGTGCTTTACTAGATTATGACATGTGGAAGGATTTTGGCTATATACATAGACAAGTTGAGTTCCAGGATCTAGTTAAGAATCAGGGCGACTTTCCTAGCATGGCTGCGGCATTAAAAGATCAAATAAGTGCCTCTAATAAAGCAGGCAAGAATGCTCTCGATTTTGCAGAGGCAGAATCTAAGATGTCTATTGTAGATCATCTGTATAGATTTGGTGTTGCTACAGAAGGCCGTTTATATAATAAACTAGAAAGAGGTGATGCATTAGCTGTCCGAAACGCACATCAATTACGTTATACAGTTAAGGATGAAGTAGCACTTAAGTTTGATGATTTGGATAAAGCCTTAGGTTGGAATGATTGGGATCCAAATTACAGGGATTGGTTTGATACATACTACAGATTAGATGTAGAGCCAGACTTCGCACAACGAAGAGGGGCTGATCCCCCTGTTGAGCGCCGTATTTTTAAAAATATAAATAGTCGTGATATAGAGGTAGTTAAGCATTACATCAAGGAAAATGTAAAGCAGTATGCTGGCGGTATTGAACTGTTCATGAAACGTGTTGGCATGGTCAAAAGAGAGTTTGATAGTGTCTTCCGTGAAATGCTAGATGAAAAACTCATCGGCCAGAATACGTATGACAGGCTTAGCAAGTTTAAATATATACCACAAAAGACTATTGAAGAGATACGAGATACATCGTATTTCTATAATATCGGCATGCGAAGGAAAACTAAGGATGAGTATGATAGTATTAGTTCAGAAGCTACCATGCTTAAAGACTTAGTCGAGGGTGTGAATAAAGACATGTATTATGATACGGAATATTTGCTGAAAAATCATATAGCAATGTTACGACATAAAATAGCCAAGAATAAGTTTCTGCAAGAGGCAGCGCGACTACCCCAAAATGAACTAAGCATGTTTAGGACAGAAAAACCTAAAGGATATGCTGGCAAAAAGCTACCCAATTATCAACATTATACATATGTAAAAGACGGTAAAGAGAAAAGTATATGGATAGAAGGACGTACTGCCGCATTGCTTGAAAGCACGGGTGATACGCAGTTTAAGAAAGCACTTGGGAAGATTGGATGGCTATTTGGCTCTAAGCCTGTTAAACTAACTGCTGTAGGAATTAATCCAGTATTTGCATTGGCTACCCATCCTTTGGATATGCTACATATTTTTACTCACCATAAAGCACTAAGTAAGATTTTTCCTAAGCTGGTGTGGGACTTTGAGGTATATAACAAAGAGCGAGGCTTTGCGCCTTTCTTGAAAAACTTTAAATCAGCATGGAGAAAAGACCAAGTATTTAAAGATTATGTCACAAATCATGGTACAACTTCTACCCTTATTTCCCATATATCTGCCCAAGAATTGATAAAAGGCGCTAAGAAAGGGCTAGTTGATGCTAAAGCTACTGGTACTGCGGCAAAATCATACAATCGTGCCATAGAGTTTTTTGGTAAGTTTGGGCACTCAATGGAAGTTGCTACTAGAATGACCGAAGTTGACATGCTCATGAGTACGGGCAAGTTTGACAAAGCCGGCGCTACTGCTGAATCATTAAGAAGGTTAAACTACAGTCGTAGAGGTACTGCAATGGAGTGGATTGACTCTGTAATACCTTTTGCAAACTCTGCGGCACAAATACTTGCATCTAATATAAGCGAGTTGAAGACACCAGGCGGTGCTGCTAGAAGTATGTTTATGATGGGGCAGGTTTCACTAGGACTAGCTTTGCATAGAGCCTATGCAGAAGAGCAATTTCCTGGTTTCTTCCAGGATGTACCATGGGATGATAGAATGCGTTATTGGGTTATACCTACCCCAATGACAACAAAGAACCCAGAAACTAATGAGACTTTGGGAGTTTACTTTAGAATTAAGAAAGCATATAACCCTGTTTTTAGTGTGATGGATGCTATCGCACAATATCAGATGGATAAGCATTACTATGGTACTAAGGGATTGCCTCCCCAGAGTAAGTTTGATTCAATAATGGATGCGATAAAGGCAAGTACACCTATTGAATTACGAAGTTTGCTTCCCCCCTCTGCACAAGTATGGTCAATACTACAAAATAATAATGACTTAGAAGGCCGGGAAATATATAAAGGACCTAAAGTAGAATTGCAGGATGAAGTAAACACAAAGTTGACTGGAGGAAGAGAAACTCATGGTCTGTATTCCATGATTGCAGATGCCGCACCAGAGGGTACAGTAAGTCCAGCAAGATTGCAGGGTGCAACAAGTGCTTATTTTGCATCCAATCCATTGGGTTATTTTGTTTCCCAGCCTTTTGCTCTTGACCCTGCTACCTCTCAAAGTGTAGTTGATAACATATTAAAGTTTGTAGGTAGCCGACGTTTTTTTGGTACGACTAGACCATCTTGGAGAGATTGGGAGTTAGGTAATAAATGGAGCAAAATTTCAGGGAGCCAAGAAAAAAATAACTTGACAGATCAGATAGAAAAGACTATACTAAGGTACCATGCTGGTGATATTAATGCTGGCCAAATGTCCAAAGAAGTGTCTAGCAATATAATGAAAACAGGCGATATAGAAAGTATTCGACGTATAAAACGTATAATAAATACAGAGATACGGACTAGGGAGCATATAAATAAATTACGAAAAAAGTATGGAGACCAAGAAACTTTTGATAACATAGGTACTCGTGCTTTTTGGAATAAGCTTAAACAAATACCTCGGGCTAAGGAACGCGCCAGTTATTATTATAACGAATTTATACAGATAGATGAAAGTTGGCACCCTACATTTAAATGGTTTGCTAAACAATATGGTATTCTTGGAGATCCTTTGTTTGGCAAAGAGCTAAAAAAACTACAGCAAAAAGGAGATAGCCTATGAGCGCTATGACTAATTACCTCGAAGGTGCTTTAATTGACCACTTATTTCGAGCGACACAATATTCACACAGTAGTCCGGCAGCATGGTATGTTGGATTGCTAACTGCGGCCCATGGAGAGGATGGGACAGGTGGTACAGAAGTGTCAGGAAATAACTATGCCAGAGTCTCTGTTACTCGTGGTACAAGTACATGGAGCAAGGTTGTAAGCACTAATGACTATAGTGTTAGCAATACTGGCACAGTTACATTTAATGCTCCTAGTGGCCCGTGGGGTGTTGTCACGCATGTGGGCATATGGGATGCATCTACAGGAGGCAACCTTATACTAGAGGCGTCTCTACAGTATAGTAAGACTATTAACCAGGGTGATCCTGCTCCGAAGTTTAATGCAGGTGATTTGAAATTTACATTCAACTAGGTAGAACATGGCAATTCCTAATCCCCAAGTTGCCGCTACGTCGGTTAGTGACCAGCGTTTAGACATTGACGGAAGTACGTGGCAATTAAATAGCATTACAAATGAGTCGGTTACTTTATATACGCTAGCCGCGGCAAGTGGGACCAGCTATAAGATAGGCTATCTTGCCGAACGTCCTGCTACTGCAAACTTTACTGGAGGTAATGCCGCACCGACAGTTTCAGGTGTTGCAAATTTGGTAGTCGGGCTTACTAATATAGATAATGCTACTAAGTTTCATGTAGACTACGACAGAGCCTTTATTGTTTTCCATAGCTCGGTTAGCAGTCCTGCTAGTGTTACATATAGTGGGATGGGCTCTATCCAGCGTGCTAAGGACATTAACGAATCTTTGCTGGCTAATGAATGGGCTGTTAAGACTAGCGGAACAGTCACGGGCACGTCGGAGTATAGTGCCAAGAAGCACGCTACAGATGCGGCCACGAGCTTTACAAACTTTCGTAATGACTACCTTGGTGACTATGCTAATGATACAGCGGCCAATGCTGGCGGTGCTACTGTAGCTGTCGGTTCTTTGTATTTTAATACAACAACCAGCAAGCTAAAGGTTTGTACTGACGCTTCAGGCACGCCTGCCTGGGCCAATGCTACAAGTGCTGTTGAGGGTGTGGCTACAATTACAGAGTTTAGCCCAAATGGTACAGACAGTCATTTTGCTTTCAGCCATGATGTAGGGTTACAGATAGTATGGTTGAATGGTGTTAGGCTGATACAAGGCACAGACTATCTTTCTGTGAATAGTGGTAGCTCAACCAGCAATATGACAAGTGGTACAGCCAGTCACATATACTTTGCCTCGGTACCGCAAAGCGGAGATGTGCTAAGTGCGATGGGATTTGGGACTGTTACGAGTACGGCAGTTGTGCCTAAATCTGGTGGGGCGTTTACTGGTGCTATAACTGGAACAGATTTGACGTTATCTGGCAACTTAACAGTAAGTGGGACAACTACAACTGTAGACACTACAGTCACTATTTCCGATGCAATGGTTGTTAATAATGCTGGTAGTGACGTAGGGCTAAAAATAAACTCAACCTCATCTGGTCATATCATGCAGTTACAGGATAACGGCACTGATGTGATGGTGGTTAAGGATGGAGGGAATGTTGGGATTGGCTCTTCTTCACCAGGTAGCTTACTACATCTTGAGAGCGATAATTTAACAAACATAGATAAACCTTTAACCCTAAAAAATGCTGGAACAGGAAGCACATTAGCAAACACTTTTACTGCTATAAAATTTCAAGTAGGCGATGCTAATGCAGGCCCATCTGAATCAGGACATATTGGTGCAGGGCAAGTAGGAGAAAGCGGTACTTGGAGTGACGATTCTCGAATGATGTTTTGGGTTGGGAATGCTGGCCCCACTGTGTCAAATCCTAAAATGACTATTGATGGTTCTGGAAATCTAGAAATAAATGATGGCGATTTAAAAATAGGAACAGCAGGACATGGGATAGATTTTTCTGCACAAACTCAATCAACGGTTTACACAGCCTCACATGAAATTCTTGATCATTATGAGGAAGGAACTTGGACTCCCACGTTCCTTGGACAAGGTTCTGAGCCAACACAATCCTATGCTCACCAAGTTGGAAGATATACTCGTATTGGCAATATCGTATATGTTCAGTGTAATGTTGAATTTGCTGGCAGTGGAATTTCAGCAGGAAGTGGTAATCTAATACTTGGTGGTTTACCCTTTAATTGTGCCAATGTTTCGCTTCTTTCACCCGCAGGTGTTGTTGCTAGGCAAGGGGGAATTTCAACTTTAGGGCCGAAATCTGTCGTTGGTAATCAAAATGCTAATAATGCGTATTTTACGTGTGTAACCGATACAGGCACAACGTATATTTCCGCAGCACATATAGGGAGCGGGGCTTTCGTTTATGCCTCACTTGTTTACACAGTTGACTAAAAAACCATGGCAATAACAAAAAATACAATAACAGATAAAATCGAAACTGTAGCAGTACTTGATCATTTTTCGCTTCAGGTAAGAGAAAAAACAGGAATCCTTGAGGATGGGGAGGAAATATCTTCATCTTTTCATCGTTATGTTCTTCAACCAGATCACGATATTTCCGAAATAACTGATCCAGTAGTTTTAGCACAATTTAATGCGGTGATGACTAAGGGAGTCAAAGACAACTACGCAAAGTTCTTAAAGGAACAGAATGCAACTAACTCGTGAACAATGCGATGCACAAATCGCACAGATACAACAACAGATACCTGAGCTACAGTCGCAATTACAGCAACTCATCGGGTATCGCCAAGCACTTATAGACTTAGAGTCACTCGAAAAGGAGGACGAAAAAGATGACTAGAGCAAGAGATATAGCTAGTGGGCTAGGACCAGAAGCAGGTGAAGGTAAACCACACATCATTCCTGGGGTTCTGTATCCTGCTGTAAGCGGAAATGACATTAATGGAACTGACATAGATACAAGTCATGGCAGTACCTACACTTACGGAACAGCGCATGCAGACGGACGAAAGTATTACTACACCGACATCAAGGGAAGTAAACCCATCAAAGACCCTAGAATCGGGGCGCATTTTGGGAGTCAACGGCACTACATAAGAAGTCTCCAGCTTTTAGAGCAAGAGACTGCCACTCATGGGGATGAGGTTTATAGTGCAGATGGTAGAGAATGGTGGAGAGTAATAGGTGCTAGTTCAAACTCTGAATATATGTCTCATGGTCACTTTTTAGTAAGTTATCACACAATAGAGATAGTCGGTTATTTTAATGATGTTAATCTAGGTATTTTTTCAGAAGGAGGGAGGCAGAGCTTAACATTCTTTATTAATGGGGTACAAAATGTTGCATCACATAATTTCCACAATGCAACGGTGGCTAGTCCCCTTTTAAGTAGGTATCTGAGTGCAAATTCTCAGAAGAATTGTGGTCTATCGGGAGTCACATTAGGGATAAACACATTTAAAATAACAACAGCATCTACGGCAACGAATGCAAACGGGTATATATATAATGTGGAACTAATCGCCCAAGACACATCCAACCGCAGTAACATACAGATCCCCTCGCAGAATGTGGTTTCTTATGGGAAGAAGTTTACTGTCTCTGGGACTCCGCACTACAACCCTTTTGCCTTCAAGACTGATGGTACAACAGCATGGACATCTGGGAATCATAATGGTACTGCATGGCCTGTAGGAACGGGAGCTAGTGCTAATATAGATACTGCAACTTCACTAGGTTTATCTGCATGGATTTCAACGAATCACTACTACCCCTATAATGGTGGAAGAGTTGTTTGGTGGGTAGATTCTAGTGGTACTCTAAAGTGTTCAGTAAACATGATGCCCCCAAATGCTAGGTCAATAGCTAACTCAGCCTCACTTACTAATGGAACTGAAAAAGGTGATGATTCGGCAGGAACTTCAAGTGCGGCAGTAGCAAACAATACTTTCTATCCAACTTTTACAGACCAAGCAATAGACCACTCACAGGCAGAAGTAGCCAAGACTTTTCATTGGAGAGAGTTCGGAAACGGAAGTGCTAATGGAAATACTAATTATAGAGATGCAACTACGCTCAATACTGCTAGTGATATGGCCTATGTAATGGATGATGGTTTAACCTCTTTAACATCCAATGGATTAGTATATAACGGTACTGCGCTAAATACTACTATTGATGCTGATGGAAATTCTTATTATTTAACTTTTATTGGCACTGGTATAACAATTCATCGTTTGCATAATTCTGCAACTCAAGACCCCTCAAACTGTATTGCACAAAACCTCCCATACGGGACTCATGTTCTTCAGGTAAAACGAGTAACTTGGGATACAGATTTAGAGATTTACATAGATGGAGTTAAAGTCAGAGATGGTGCAGGTTCGGGTAATAATTTACCAATTGGTATTAACGAGGCTACCATCCACCAACCCAAGAAACCACCAATCCCTGAAGATGCTGTAATCCTCGCAGATTATATGCTGATGGCAGACTATGTGAAGCAAACGAGTGCCACTGCAGGTGGAATTAGTAAAGGAGTGCGTAACATAAGTGGTAGTAGAGATTGGTTTTATGATAATAGCGGAAGTAATGCTTGGACAGGAACAGCGGTATCAGCCCAAACTTCTACACATCACGCACTGAGACAAACACCACATAACTCTGGGACAGCGACAACAAAAATAAACTTTTTTGGAACTACTGGACAAGCATCTGTATCAACTCAGGAACAAGCTTGGACAATAACATTAGGTGGTTCTGGTGCAACTGAAAATAAACTTGATAGCTCAGTAGATTCAAGTGGTGATGTAATCACAATTGATGAAACAGTTGCATTAGGTAGCACAAATATGGAGGTTACTTGCCCCGGTGGTTATCTCTTTTGGGGAGGTGCTGTAGCCACCCCAATCCACACTTCTCACCACTACCAAAGCTTCGAGACACCCTTCCTGCACGAGCTAATCGGAGGGGATCGGAATATGGAGCAGACGAATCTAATCTGCACACCCGATGGGCGTAGTTGGGATGAGGTGACGAGGGATACGAGTTATATAGGAAATCTTCTTTTAACATCATCACACGATAGCGGAAGTCACACCTCTGCCAGTGCTGTAAATATTTTCGATGAGTGGAGAGGTGAGTCACAAACTGGTGCTAGTATTAGGTATAATTTCAATAAAGATTTCGCAATAGCCTATGACCGAATAATTACACTAAAAAGTGGACAATATACAATAAGTATTAGAGGACATACAGGTGAGGGAAGTGCAGTTAATATGTCCAGAATTTATGTAAATGGAGTACAAGTTTCCAACTATGACCATACAAGATCCACTTATAATCAAGTCATTTTAAATTTAGTCCGTGGTGATTATATTCAGATACTAGGGTACACAAATAATGATTTCGATCTTAATTACATTCAAATCGTTAAAGTATAATGTTTATCGCAACAAAAGACACAAAAGTAATCGCTATTCACGAAGTAGAATGGCAGTGCAGAAGGAAGGCAAAAGGCTTAGACAAATCCGCTTATTGGACTTGGCTTGCCACTGTTACTTCTGAAGGCGAAAACGGAGTTAAAACCTACGACTTTAGTGGTGAAGACTACGAGATTGTAGAGACAGATGCTCCCCTGAGTTACCAGGACAAAGACAAGGATGGTAATGACATCACTGTGCTGTTTACCACAAGTGGTCACATACATTCAGAGATAGAAACAGGACAGCACTATCATCTCAAGTGGGATGCTAGTAAGAAGGTTATCGTAAAGGATGACACATCGTTGCAGGCGTGCCAGTTAGCACAGGAGTGGAAAAGTGTCCGTAATGATCGCAATCGGAAGTTAGCAGAGACTGACTACCTTGCGCTAAAGGACAGCACTTTATCAACTGCAATGAAAACTTATAGGCAGGCATTAAGGGATGTTCCAGCGAGCAACTCTGACCCTAAGAAAGTGACTTGGCCTACTAAACCTTCATAGAAAATGGCTTATAAGTACGCTACTCAAAACAATACTGCTAGTACCAATACTTATCTTTGCAGTTTGGTCGGTGCAGAGTGCCGTGACTCTTCTGAGTTCAGAAGACTTGAAGTGCATGGCTTTGAATATCTACCACGAG